>ENA-OWPF01000442-OWPF01000442.1-human-gut-metagenome-genome-assembly--contig:-NODE-442-length-47972-cov-4.839765_pt1 | contig 47972 bp, 54 predicted proteins | sample MGYA00248261_ERZ651840 | MGnify/ENA primary metagenome ERZ651840 (study PRJEB26924, sample SAMEA4378268) | human gut metagenome | biome: human gut; feature: human-associated habitat; material: faeces... | reverse complement strand
AGCTTGATCTGTTCTCCCAGCTGTTCTAAAATCGCCTGCGTCTGCGGCAGCACAGCAACACTCTTTCGTCCCATTCTGCACACCACCTCTACGTCATCTTTGTGCTTGTTATTATAGACGATATATCTATAATTGTCAATAAATAAAGACATTAAAAGGCGGCGTGTCTGCGATTATCCCTTGCTTCATTGTGTGCTGACCATCTTAATGATATGCATCCGGCCTTATGCCTGATTGGGGGGATTCTATGGAAGTAATCATTCATTTGCCGCGCTCAAAGGAAGGACAGGAGGAACTTGCCAAGCGCGTTGCAACTGTCCATGCACAGTTGATTTATAATTACATCTCAAGGTTGAAATGTTCAACAGAGCAAAAGGTCGCCCTTCTCGATGCGATTCAGGAGAACATCCACGATGAAATAGAGAAAGAGGGATGATCCCTCAATCTCCTACGCTTAGACGGATTCCTCGACAAGGTATCCGCCACCGAAGATGATTTCCAGCTTGCCGCCAGGATAAACCTTAATACATTCTACCATCTGACGGACAATGGAGTCATCATACTCCATGCACTTACTTTCTCGTTCGGCAATGATAGCTTGAATCTGCTCGAGACGGTTCTGCTCACCGTTATCCTTGGCGGTGCTTTCCTGAATGGCTGCTATACGCTGCTTGAGGAGTTCTGCTTCCTGTGACAGTGTCATGAACTCGCTTTCATGGGCCTCGATGCCATCGCCGGAGCTGACACTCTCATTGACAAGCGCCAGCATCTTATTGTTTAGGGCTTCGACCTTTCGCTCCAACATATCTACTTCTTCCGGATCTCCATTAAGGCCGAGGGCTTCGCTGATGGTTGCTCTCATGAGTGCCTTATAGGTGGCGTTATCCTGCTCGTTAAACTTGTTGACCGCTCGAACGATGGCCTCCTGTAGCTTGTCCTCCATAATGGTGGGGGAATCGCTGCAGTATTTCTTGCCGTAGTCCAGTCGGCTGATGCAGCGCCACACGATGCGCTTGACACCGTTCCTTGACCATGTCACACGGCGATAGCGAGTACCGCAGTTGCCGCAGATGAGCACATCGGTCAGGGCGTAGCGGGAATACTTGCCGGTGGATGTGATGGAACTCTTTGCGGAGCCTGGCGTTTTCGTTTTTCGCCTTGCCAGTTCTTCCTGAACTTTGTTGAAGGTCACTCTGTCGATGATAGCTGGATGGTTATTCTGAACATAGTACATTGGAGCTTCACCGGTGTTCTTTTTCCGCTTCTTTTCGATGCAGTCAATTGTGACGGATTTTTGCAGGATTGCATCTCCGCAATATCGCTCGTTGGAGAGCATATTCATGATCATGCCCTTGCTAAAGCTGATGGTTTTGCCAGGAATATCATAGTTCTCGGCCTGCATCATCTTGGAGATTTTGTCCACGGTTTCCCCAGCCAGATAGAGGTTGAAGATGCGTTCCACGATGACCGCTTCGCTCGGTACGATCTCCGGCTCACCGTCAGCGCCCTTTCTATAGCCGAGGAACCGCTTGTACATAAACACTGGAGTTCCGTCCTCGAACTTCTTGCGGACGCTCCATGTGATATTCTTGCTGATGCTCTCGGATTCGGACTGTGCGAAGCCAGCATAGATGACCAGATACAGTTCACTATCTGTCTTGAGTGTATCGATCTGCTGCTCCTCAAAGTAGACGCCGATGCCTTTGGACTTGAGCATTCGGACATAGTCAAGGCAGTCCACCGTATTTCTGGCAAATCGGGATACGGACTTAGTAATGATGTAATCGATCTTTCCGGCCAGACAATCGTTGATCATTTTGTTGAACTCAGGCCGCTTGTCGGCTCTTGTGCCGGACTTGCCCTCATCAGCGAACAGGCCTGCGAAGCACCAGTCTTTACGACTGGCGATCATCTCGGTGTACACCTTCTTTTGGTTGGCATAGGAGACGAGCTGCTCTTCGCTATCTGTCGAGACTCGGCAGTATGCCGCCACTCTTTTCTGTCTGTATTTTTCTTTGTCTACCGTCATGGAGCGTTTCGGCTCTATGACAGTGACAATTTTCTTAGGGACTTTCGTTACTTCCATCGTCCAGCGTGACCTCCGTTTCTGTCTTAGTATGAAGCACCACTCTGCCTTGTTCGCCGAGCGTGATGTATGAGGCGAGGGCGGTAAAGTAATCTCGATTGAATTCATCCTGCGTGACCATCGTATGTGCCAGTTTCCTTGCGAGCGATACTGTGAGGTTCAACTTGGCATTGCTTTGCTCGTACATCAGCGCTGCCATCTCGATGGTCTTTTCAATGATGTACTCCTCGTTTGGAGCGTCACGCTCCAGCTCCAGGGCGATATCGTTTCCTACCTTGGTGACCTTCGCGTCTGGTTCATACCGTTTCCTGGGCTTCGGCTGGAGCAGATGGTCATTGAGGATGATCCGATTGATGAGGACTGTAATGGTTTCGATGAGTTGGGCATCGCTGATGCGGACTCTGATACCGCATTCATCGTTGGTGCAGTTCCAGCTCTCTCGAATGCGGTGCTTCATGCTGATGCGGCGCTTCATCGGCTGACCGCAGTTGTCGCACCGGACGAAGTCTCGGAGCAGGTCGATGGCATCGTTTTCCTTTTCGCAGGTATTGCGCTGCCGTGCCGTTTTCAGGCTGACCGCTGCTTCATATATGGCTTCATCTATGATGGGGTCGTATTCTTCAGTCCCAACATATTTAGCGTTGTCGATGATTCTTGCGATACGGGCTTTATCCCATGTGGTGGTCTTTTGTGTATATGGGATCTGGCGGCTGGTCAGTTCTTCCGCGATTGCTTTGAGAGAAGCGCCATTCAGATATGCCTTAAAGATATCTCGGATGACTTCGGCTTCCTCAGTGGATATGACCGTCCTGCCATTTCGCATCGTGTACCCGTATGGGATGTACCGTATCTTTTTCATGGTCGCCTCCTATATGCGTTCTCTGAATCGAAGCCCGCCAAGGAGTTCTACGGACATTTCGTCCTCTTTATTGATTTGGATGGACTTCACAATTTCCAGAAAGAGTTTCTCATCGAATGCTTCAAGGGGTTCTTCCTGCTCGAAGATGAGCATCTTCAGCTTCCTGACTTCTTCCAGCATGGTGGCAGCTTTCGAATTAAACTTTTCCTGCCTGACATCCTTGAGCTTTGCCAGCTCTGCATTGATCTCATTGGCTTGTGCCTGATAGACTTCAGGGGCGAGGTATCCCTTGGAGCGGAGCTGTTCGAGCATAAGCAGTTTTGCATTCAACTCGGCGATGCTCTTGCTTAAGTCTCGGGCGGCCGTATTGTTCCGCTTCATAGCTGCCAGCGTCATCTCCAGTCTGCTGATGACCTGCCCGAGAATGTTATCTTCCGAGAATCGCAGTTTGTTTACCATGGAGATGAAGCCGTCGTAGATCCGTTCTTCGCTGTAGTAGTTGGAGCTGCAGGCTGTACTGTCATCTTTGTGAAGGGAGCATACCCACTTCACAGTCCCCGACACGATTCTTCGCCTATAGAAAGAGCCACACTCAGAACACTGAATGCGGCTCGTAAGCGGATAGATATTTTGTGTTGTTGCTTTGGCGAAGACATCCTTACGCTTTTCAATAAGGGTCTGAGCGGCATCGAATACATCCTTTTCGACAATGCCGGGGTGGGTACCCTTTGCGTAGAAGCGATCTTCCTGTCCACGATTGGGGTGTTGGTTGAAGGGAACGGTGGTTTCTCGGTAGGTCTTTTGATAAAAGCTGTCGCCGATGTACCTTTCGTTCTTCAGAATATATGCCACGCGACTTGGTCGCCAGATTTCCTTTCCGGCCTTGGTAGGGATGTTGAGTTTGTTCAGCTCTCTTGCGATCTCGCTTGTGGAGAAGCCCTGCAAGTACAGAGCGAAGATATTCCGCACAATGCCTGCTTCCGGCTCGTACACGGTCAACATCTTATCGACTAACCGGTATCCGTAAGGGGCGTTGCTGTCCACATACTCGCCAAGTTCCATGCGTTTGACGATTGAGAGACGCTGGTTCATAGAGATAGACTGCGATTCCTCCTGCGCCAGAGCAGAGAAGGTATTAAGAAGCATCTCGTCGCCCATAGAGAGCGTCGAGATGCCTTCCTTTTCAAACTGTACGCCCACACCCAGCAATTTGAGCTTTCTTACATAGGCCAGAGCGTCTTTTGTGTTTCGTGCGAAGCGGGAGATGGACTTCGTTATGATGAGGTCGATTTGCTTGAGCTCACACATGCGGATCATCCGTTGGAATTCATCGCGGGTTTCACTTTTCATTCCGGTGAGACCTTCGTCGGCGAAGATGTCCACCAGTTCCCAATCGTCGCGTGCTCCGATGCATTTTTTGTATGCTCGGATCTGTGCGGCATAGGAGTTGAGCTGATCGGCAGAGTTGGAAGACACTCGGCAGTATGCTGCGACCTGCATCTTCTTTGTGCTCTGTCTTGTGATAGGGGTGATGAGTCGCACTTCAGGCATTCCAGTGTCCTCCTTTCTCTAATTTTGGTTGGTATCATATTATGATACCAACCACTTTTGGCAAACCACATTATACTGATAACTACATTGAATAGCTATCAAAACAATCGGAACAGCACAGAATTGACCTTATGCACAATTTTCAGTGCGCTAATACGATGTCTGCGCCGGTAAGCTTCATATAATATTTTTTCGCCCTGGCATATTCCTTTTCTGTGATCAACCTCTGCGCAAGGAGATCCTTCAGCATATCAACAATAAAGAGAAAATTGGCGTTCTTGGTGTTCTTGTTTGACAGCATGGTGCTACCTCCTCGTGGTTGATTTCGTGTTTATAGAAATAAGCAGAGACAGCAGTTACAGTATAGCCCACTGCCTGTGGCTATTTCGCTGCTCCATGTAGTACACATTGCAAAGAGCAACTTTTCAATATAATTATGCCGAAATTACTGGCACTTTTCAAAATTGCAGATGATAGGAATCTAAGGACAAGTTTTGTCCTCACATTTCTATCATCAAAAAGGCGGGAGCCGTCCATTGGTTGGAAGAATATTGCTTTCCCATGGCATGGCTCGGCTCCCGCCGCATTTGTGTTCTTACTTACTAATGATCCTATTCGACACTACTCCCCGGATCGTGGGCGGCTAAACTGACCAGTGGCTGGCACCACCCTCCGGGAATCTCACCCCTCCGAGGATCTCTCCGAGCTGCCCCCATTGCTTGAGTCTGTGGCTGGACAGTGAGTACAGGTCAACGGTATCATTGCGAGACAACTTGCCAAAGCTGCTTTGGGCTGGGTGGGTATCGCTCGGCCACCTTAGTAGGCCGTCTTTTATGCGGAGCTCTCCGCACAGGTGGGTCTTGGCGCACCCGCCGCATCGCTGTTCCCCCTCGTCAGGGGCCCGCTGACTGACGTTATCAGTCGCCGGATATGCAGTTTTCAATGTTCACAAGAAAGAAGGTAAATTCCTTCTCACTTGTATAGGGGAAAATGTGAGAAATAATTTCGGGTTATTCGGCAAAGTTTTTCAATACTTTTTTCAGGTCGCGGAGAATACGCTTCCGTCTTTCGCTCAGCGTGGAAATCGCACAACCCTTTTCTTCGCCATACTCAGAGAGAGTTTTGCCCTCAAAGTAGAGAGCTCTGATCAAGTCACAGTCACTCTCGCTTAATTGGTCCAATGCTTTGTAAAGGGCCTCCAGGAGCATCCTCTCGGCAACGGCATTGTCCACTGCTTCAGGGTCGCCGATGAATTCTCGGAAATTGTCATAACCGCCGTCTTCGCCACCAATCAGACTGCTCATCTGGATCTCGTGCTTAAAAAAGGACTGATTGTTGTCTGCAATATTCCATCCGGAGCGGCGATAGGCGTTGTATACTTCGTGTGTGACCGTAACGCGCTCAATCTTGCGGGTGGCGGGATCGTAGGACTCGACGATATAAGTTTTCTTAGACATTTTTTGATCTCCTTTTGATTTTTTGAATTTGGTGAGGTTCAAAAAATCGGAGATCAAGGATATTGAGCGATATAGGGTTCCCAAAGGCTGGTTAGCATTGTTACCTCCATTAGGGGGCAACAGCATAAAAAAGCCGGGCATCAAGAAGATAGGTATACTTTGCAGTAACCTTTTCTTCTCAATGCCCGGCAATTTGGTGTCTCATAGACTTCCTAATCTAAGGACCCGTGGCTCGGTGCAATCAGCTTTCTTATTCTGTTGTCGATTGTTCTTATGTGTAAGTATGGCAGGATGCTCGGTAGTAGGTAGCTCTCCTGCGGATTGGGGTACGATAACTCAGGTCTATCTCAACAATCTTTCGACAGTTGGGACACTTCAACTCAATGATGCCCGAAGTGGGAGTCACTTTATCAAAAATGCGCCAGTCGCATTTCGGGCAACGCTTTACAACTTTGATTTCATACGAGTTAGGTTTCATAGTATACGGTCCTCCTCATCCATTTCGACTCGAACCAAACTATAAGGGTCGGAAAGATCATTTCTTTTCAGAAGACCAAGCTGCATCATTCGAATGGACAGTGCTGTTTTAGAAGCCCCCATAAATGATGCCATCGCTTCGAACTTCTTGTAATCGGCAGGGGCAAACACTCGGTTTAGAAGGCGCATCTGGGTTCCAAGGCCGAATCGCTCCATGCTTCGAACTACACATTCGGGCGGAAGTAAAATCATGGCAGCCAGTGTTTCAACCTGCCACTCCTCCCAATCCCCATTTCCTCTGTTGCTTCGATAACAACAGTGAACGGAACGCCCACTTGCTTGGGCTCCGTAGTCGTGCGGAAACAGCATTTTCAGAATATGGTGACAGCTCTCGTGGGAAACGGTATAGTTCCTGCGGCCTATATTGGCACCCTCTTTCATGAGATCACTTTCAATCAAAATGGTTTTTCCATCAAGCATATAATACTGTTCTTCCGTGGAACTTGGATCTTCTGGGAATACCTCGACGCCTATATCGCAAGAAGATGTCAGGCCGATTTTTTCACCGTTCAGAGATAACCGGGCATAATCGATACGAAGGCCCAGAAGCTCTTGACAGAGATAGTCGATATCTACTCGTTCCAGCGCTTGACCAGATATAGCCGGAAGTCTTTTATATGCTGCGATGACTCTCCCGCCGATAGTTTCAAGGTCATTGCGTGATAGATATTTCAATGGCATATCTCCTATACATGGAGGTTCTTTGCTTCAACAAACCACTGATCTTCGTCTTCGAAGAGATAGGTCTGTCTTCCTCCGATCATAATCGTATAACGGATACCTGTTCCACCTACTTTTGTTGCTGCGGCTCTCTGTCTGCTACAGACACGGTCGATGGAGTATTCCTTCCCATCTTCAAAGGTCAGAGAGACAGGCGTCTTGGTTCGGTCTGTGGCTACGATAACTAATACCTTCACCACAGCTTTATGAAATTGCATTTTCATCTCAAACGGTTTCTCCCTTCCGTCGGCGGTAGTTACTGATACATAAGTCCGGGCATGGTCGCCAACTGCCTGCCGTCATCGGGGATTTTTAAGTCGCCCATAAGAATGGCATAGGAAATGGCGCGTTTGCCAAATCTCCTTCGGATGTCCTCGACAGCGTCCTCCAGAAGAATACGGCGATCCCGTTTCTGATGATCCACGAACATAGAGAGTTGCTCTGCATCTTTCTGCGATACCAAATCAATACCGCGAATCGTGACAGCTCGAATTGGTTTATCCCACCGATACCGCTCCATAAGAAGATGAAAGCCCACTCCGGCGATTTCGTTGGGGAGCTGCGTTCTGAATTGGAGCTTACACTGGTACTGTGAGCCATACAGGTCATTTGTCCGGATGGAGACTTGAACACCACACGCCATCAACTCATGGACGCGGAGCCGATGCCCGACATCCTGGCTCAATTCCAGCATAACGCGAAACACATCTTCCGGCGTTTGCAGGTCAGCAGTACAGGTGATTCCGTGCCCGATGGACTTGACGGGGCTGACAAAGTCCTTATGCATAACACGAGAAGTATCCGTTCCGTTTGCATACATCCAGAGCTTAAGACCATTGATCCCCAGCATATGCCGCAGTGTATCCGGAGAAGTCTTTGCCAAATCCCCGATGGTGCGGATTCCGTATTGAGCCAGCTTATTTTCTGTGGCTCTGCCCACATAAAGTAGCTCTGCAGCATCGAGAGGCCAGATTTTCTCTTTGAAGTTGTCCCATTTGATTTCAGTGATTGCATCCGGCTTTCGCATGTCTGACCCGAGTTTGGCAAAAATCTTGTTGAATGACACACCGATGCTGACCGTCAGGCCAAGTTCCTCTTTTGTTGTCTGCCGGATTGCCTCGGCGATTTCCATGCCCGTTCCGCAGACACCAGAACCGGTCACATCAAGCCAGCATTCATCCATACCATATGGCTCAACAAGATCCGTATATCGGTGGTAAATTTGACGGGCCAGCTTAGAATACTTGAGGTACTGATCGTACTGGGGCGGCACAACGACCAGTCCTGGGCAAAGCTGCCGAGCTTCCCAATTCACCATGCCCGTTTTCACTCCGGCTTTCTTGGCCAAGTCTGATTTGGCCAAGACAATACCATGACGTTCTTTGGTTGATCCGCACACCGCGACAGGTTTTCCTTTGAGCTCTGGGTTAAGCATCATTTCAACGGATGCGTAGAAGGAGTTCATGTCGCTGTGTAGGATGACACGCTCATTATCCATGCGTTTTCACCTCTTATCTTGCTCGTGTGTCTCTATAATAAGCGGATTATTTATCTATGTCAATGTCGCATTTGTAGAGCAATAGTCAATTTCCTATTGACAGCGAGTCTTTTCCACTATATACTGAAGCCATAAACAGAAAAGGCGGTTGCTATTATGAGTAAGAGCAAAGCTAAAATTCTTTCTCTCCCGATAACGAATCACGCAAACTATAATGCAGAGACAGAGCGTCAAGAAAATGTTATTGGGGCCCGCATTGATGAAGCACGCCGCAAGGCTGGCCTCAGCCTCGTCGATTTCAGCGCACTTTTGCGGCAGTATGGGGTAACGATGTCCCCCAGCGGCATCAATAAGTGGGCAAAGGGCAGTGCTTTACCAAACGCCTATCAGCTGGTGGCTGTCTGTCATGCGCTTGATCTGGATGTGGATGTTTCTTATTTTTGCAGCAGTCATACACCGGTGCTCAATGATGCAGGCTTGGCAAAAGTCAGGGAGTACAAGGATGACCTGATTGCGTCGGGGAAGTATGAGCCGCAGCCAAAGGTGGTCAGCATTCTCAAGTACATAGAGATGCCTGTGAGTAATCTTGCGGTATCCGCTGGTACCGGCGAATTCCTCGATGAGGGCAACTTTGAGATGGTTAGCTTTCCCGAAAAGTCAGTTCCAAAGGGTGCTGATTTTGGTGTACGGGTTTCCGGCGATAGTATGGAGCCTGTTTATCATGACGGTCAGATTGTATGGGTAGAGGAGTGCGAGACCTTGGCCGTTGGAGAGGTCGGCATCTTTGTCTATGATGGCGATGGCTACTTGAAGGTATACAGTGAGCAGGAGCCAAGTGAACAACAAAAGGACGCATTCACTGACAGCTATGGTTGCCTTCACATGCAACCTGTGATGCTGTCCTATAATCAGGCATACGCGCCCAAGGTGATCCTGCCAGATTCGAGATTCCAAGTTATAGGCAGGGTTCTTTGAGTGCAGAATATTGGACTACATTCCCTTTAGAATTGATGGCGGGATAGGATGTAGAAAGGCGGGGATTATATGGATACGATAGCAAGGGTGATGGAGTTGGCCGATGAGCGTAACCTCTCTCTTTTCAAGCTATCTCAGTTGTGTGATGTATCATATTCAACCTTAAAGAATGCTGAGATGCGCGGAAGTCAGTTGGGGGTTCCCACAATTGAGCGGATCTGCGTTGCGCTGGGAGTCACATTGAGCGACTTTTTTGCAGAGTCGGGAACTTGACACATCGATGGCGTCACCGAATATGAAGAGACAGATAATGAAAATCACCGAGCAATGCCTTCACAGGCAATGCTCGGTGATTTCTTCGATTAATTCATAGAGATCGCTTGGTGCAGCTTTAGCAGTTAGTTTTGATTCTACAGATTTAGAAGCTGCAAGTCTAACTTTGTGTTGTCAATGTAGTGCCGGTACATCATTTCCGCAGGCAGCAAACGCACCTGAATGTCCTGCAATCCCAGATTACTTAACATGGCAAGGGATGCAGTTCCTTTTTGTATTATTTCCGTAGAAGCGGTTGGCATAAGGAAACAGTTTTTTACTGTGCTGATCTGGTGAGCTTCTACAAACGGCTGATAGGCCAACTGGTACAAATACTGCTTGGTGATGGACTCGATACCGGGCTGACCACGCAACTTTTTGTTATGCTCCAATTGGATGTTATAGTATTTTGCATCAAAAATAATAAACTGATAGTTCCCCTCGACATTAACGATGGAAATAAGGTCCGGGATGAGCGTATCCTCGGCCTGCTTTACAAACAACTCACTGTTTGGAGTAGTCCCAGACCACCGCGGTTTATCAATCAAGTCAATGAGTTTCTTATGCCGCATATCACGGTATTGCTCGGCCAACGGCATAGGCAGTCGCAGTCCACCGATAGGTTTCTGTAATTGGTTGTCCATCACTTCCGCACAGACTTTTTCCCACACCTGGTTAAAACTGTTTGTTCCGAACATACTGAAACAGTCCAAATCGTCCAGTGCGCTGCTGTTGGCTATATAGGCATATAGCGTTTTCAGCAGAAGCTGTTTCCGGGTATTGAACTGGACGTTAAGTTCTTTGGCAATGCGCTCCAGGACATACTCCTTGTCACCAAAGTCCTCGATATGCTCATCGGAAATATCGACACCCATAATATCGAACAGATCCAACAGATCTGCATCTCTCAATTCCTCCGTGCAATGGGTGAGGATACACTCATGTAGACGCTTGAAGAAATCGAAATCGTCATTCACACGCTTCATGGTTAGCAATTCCGGGTAATACGGCCGATTGTTGCTTAAGAGAGTGAAAGTTTCGTTGATGGTCTTATCCCAAAGAATGTCACCGGACCCGTTGGATTCGATGATGTCCTGTGTGTTGGTGTAGGCGCCATACTCGAAATAATCCTGGAGGAGGAACAGCATAACAGCCAACATATTAAATGCACTGCTGTCGCTCGTATCGTTGTACATACGAATGATCTGTTCCTTAGAATTGTACTTTTCCAGAACCTTCAGCACTTGTTTCAGTTCTGCTTTGGGGGCCGTGGCATCGAGCAGATATTTCGGATAACATTTCAACACACGACCCTCAATTGTAATAACACCAACAAAAGTGAACACGTACAGATATTCGTTTTCACCGACCTCGACATCAGCGATTTCGATATCCTCATCCAACAGATCGGTGAGGTCCTTCTGTGTGTCATTTGCTTTTACGGCCTTCAGAACGCCATATTCTTTCAGTCGTTTCAGAATGCGGACAGTCTTTTCCTCGGAGCAATGAAACTCTTTAACCAGGTCTTCCTGGGTATAGCGTTTTTGTTCTCGTAAAAATACTGAAATCATTCTCCATCATCCTCTGGGACATTATCAATAAACTGGCTACTGATTCCTTCGCAGAAAATGTAAACACCCTTGGTGTCAAATTCTCTGCAAATCTTGGAATACTGGTTTTTTGCCTTCTCATCGCAGCCGCCGAACAGAGTAATGCGCTTCTGCTTTGCGGCATCATCGAACAGGTACATAATGACCTTGTTCTTAAATATACGGGTAAAGACGGCAGGGTCAATCATTTCACCCTCCGGCAGATTTTTCTTGGAGATGAAATACGGACCCATCAGCTTATCCTCGTTCACCTTATAAGTGAGCAGCTCATTGTTGATGGCTTTGCGGAGAGCATTCCACTCCACAACACGGCGATAATCGCCTTGACCGAGGACAACCTTTTTGCCAACAATTCCGGCTTCACTGTCATCGATGCCCAAATAGGTGAAGTCCCATCTGCGCTTAAAAGCGGTATCCATCGGGAATACGCCCTGGTCAGCACTGTTCATGGTAGCCCAGATGAACATATTATCTGGAATGCGGATTTCAGCGTAATCGTCGGGGTTGCCGCCGAGTTCTTCTGCCAGATACTTTTTGATGTCCTCGGATGCCTGGATCGGATATTCACTAACCTCGTCATTACCACGGTCAAGCAACTGGAATACGTCACCGAACACAGCAGCAACATTGGCACGATTGATTTCCTCGATCACAAGTAGGAAAGGCTTGGGGGCATCAGTTCTGCTGTTCTGAAGGGCTTTCACATAAGTGCGCATAAACGGACCAGGCACATAGGAATAAGTTATAGCGTCCTTGCCATCGCTGTCCTTGCAGGGCACCGGCTTGTATGTGCCGACAAAATTGGCGTAGGAGTAATCTGGGTGGAAGGTCACTCTCTCATATTCACCGCCATCTGCAAGCAGCAGATCCTTTTCGTGATTCAGCGTAAAACTCTTACCAGTGCCAGGAGCGCCAAAGAGGATACGGTTACGGGGATAATCGCTTTGGTAGCCGGTACTATAACAGATATCCTGGGAAGACTCGGCTTTGGCAGAAGTGGTCTCCTCCGAATAATAATCCCAGAAAATCTTATTGAACATTACATTGGTAATACCACACTTGTTTGCGTAGAAGCGAATCTGGCCCATGCGAACAAACGGATATTTTTCCTTTTCTTCACCGATAGCTCCCAATACGGTTCTCTGGGCGTAATCGCTATAATTTGTGGCAAAGAGTTCAGGATAGAGCATCTGGTAATATTTCAAGAACCAAACTCTCTCAATATCACCTTCAGTTACCTCGCGTAGAATCTGGTGTAGCTTCTTATAATCGTCAATAGTTGCCAGAGAACCATATTCTTTGATCGCATTGGCACCGGCAACAAGATGGTCTCTTAATTTAGCGCCAACCTCAATGGCCTCCTCCTCGGTCAACTGACGGGGCTTTTGATGAGAACCTGTCATCCACGCACCCTGGGTGGAGTAGTAGAGACCGTACTTGTACGCATTGCCACCTTTGATGCTGCCGAAGGTGTCTTTGATCTGGGGACCAAATTCCAATACTCGACACATATTTTCCGCGTTAGCTGCATTAAGGAAGATTGTGTTCAGTATCTCAATCCCAGACAGAGATGCCAAAACCTCTGGGGCAAACTTGGTTTGAAAATCTGCCAAAAGCTGATTTGCTTCCTCATCAAGCGTAGGATATTCTGCGGCTTTTTCTCGGAACCATTCTGGCGAGAACATATCGCTCGTATCATTGCGCTCAAGCAGAAAGCGTTTGTAGAGATCAAGTCCTGCAGACAAAGAGCCATTACCACGGCTACGATTAAACTCTTCGTATGTATCATCGGATTTGATGGCAGAAACAGCCCTTTCAAAAGGCTCCACATCAGTAATTTCAAAAACAGAGGCAAAGGGAGCTATGGCATCTGTGAACTGAGTAGCAACTGCTTTCAGCGCACCAATATACTGGTTACGGGTATTTTCGGAATACAGTTCGCCGTTTGCCTTTGGGAGATGGGATAACCAGTCCCTAAAAGCGCTCTCGGTATTGGTGAGAATGTCAGTATTGTCGGTATCACCGCAGTGTTTCTGCTTCGCAATATCAAGTAAAGCGGACACAGGATCAGTAATGCCAGAATAAACATCTGGGAATTGTTGCGCAAGTAACTCCATGAGAGTTTTTGTCGATTCGGTACATTCCTCGTAATTAAAGGCATGGTGACCAAGATAAATATCTGCAAACAGTTTGATAATCCGTGTGGTGTCTTCGCTAAATGTATCTGTAATATTGGATAAGGCGATGATATCTGTCATTCGCTTCTCAATATCCAGTTTGAAATAACGACCCGTGCGATCCGTGGTCTCTTTACTTATACCACCGCCAAAAACGCAATCTTTGACAGTAAAAACGGCTTCATTTTCTGCACCGGCGTTCGTACTGCATTCGAGCCACATTGACTGAAGCCAGTAATTATTTGCGCTTAAGATGGATAACTGCAGGTTGCTCGGTGTTTTTACACCGCAGGTAGGCGGTAACATCATGAATGCGGAGACAACTTTACTTGGTGCAATACGGTCAGTCCCAATGCCGAGTTTCATCGATGTAGAGCCATTACCTCGCGGCTTTATTTCATATTTTGCTTTATCATCATTTATAATGACAGAAAGTTCTTCGCCTGCTTCAGAGTGAAAGACGTATCTAAAAATGGCAAATTTTCCATCCAAAGTTTCTGGAGAGGTCAACTGACCGTTTTCGTCATAAAATCGACCGCCCAAGAAAGCCTGACCGCCACCACTGTTTGCATTATAGGTAAAATGGAAATCCGCTTCATGCCCAGAATATGTAGCATAGTCAGCTATTTCGTTGAAATATGACATATTTACACCTCTTTCTCTTATTCAGAATAGTACTGCTTAATACAATTTGCTACATACATGGCCAATGCGGGGGGAACAGCATTTCCTATAGCAAGTTCTACATCAGTTTTCGCACCAGGAAACTTGAAAGAATCAGGAAAAGTTTGAATGTATCCGCGCTCGCGCGTTGTTAAAGCACGAACGCCATCGCATATATCTGCCTTGTCCGCATGATGCCGCTTATAATTCTCCGGAATAGGTCTGTTAATGCCACGAATTGTTGCAGCAGGTTCATCTATTGAAAATACAGCCCGGCGATTGTAGCTCCTCGGATGCATATAGTAAAATTCCGTGTTAAGGGTGTCACCAAGGTAGTCACGCACCGTCATCCGCTTATTTGACAGGTTTGATGTGAGTGCCTCATCAAGAAAACCGTCTCTTTCGCCAAGTTTTCCGACCAGGAAGAATCTTTGGCGCTTTTGCGGAACACCACACCGGCTTGCATCCAATACCTGTGTGGTAATGCCATACCCTGCGTCTGACAGCATTTGCTTAAGCACTGTGACGGTTGAAAAGCGTTCAATATTATAGACATTTTCAAATACCACCCATGTCGGTTTTACTGTACTTACAATTTCAGCAAACCGAATTGTAAGGTTCGCACGCTTTCCCAACTCTCGTTTTCCTGCTATAGAATAGTCTTGGCAAGGGGGACCACCCATTATAATATCTGGATGCAAATCGGATATCTGCTGAATTACATCATCTGCACCCAAATCCTTTTTATAGATAGGATGAGAGAAGTTGCTTTCGTAAATTGTTATCGCGGCATCCCAGTTATCAAATGCTGCGACAATATCGAAGCCTACGTTCCCAAAGCCCAAAGACATACCGCCGCAGCCCGCAAATAAATCAATTACTCTCATCGTTTTCTCTACTTTCTTCGGAAATAATATACCTCATAAGTGCTGAACCTACATACTTCGCCAAATTGACTGGTACAGCATTCCCAATCATGGAGTTAATGTCGGATTTCCCCCCAATAAATTGGAAATTTTCCGGGAACGTCTGTATGTAGCTTCGTTCCTTCGGGGTCAAACAACGCACTTCTGCAACTGGAACAGGGTCATTGGGGTGACCTTTATATCCTTTAGGGATAGGGCGGTCGACTGCCCGTATTGTCATAGAGGGTTCGTGTACACTAAAAACACCACGACGATTGTAATTAGTCGGAACGCGGAAGTAATAATCAATTCCGAGTGAATCTCCAAGATAGTCGTGTATGCTCATAGGTTTTTGTGCCAAGTTACACTTAAGTTCTTCGTCCAAAAAACCATCGGAGGCACCAAGCGCACCAACGACAAACATTCTTTTTCTTGTCTGTGGAACCCCGCAGTATGCGGCATCCAGAACCATTTGAGTGAGCCCATAGCCGGCAGCACGAAAATTAGCAATAGCACTCTGGAATGATTTTGTGTTTCGTATTGTGGCTACATTTTCCATGACAAAGTATTTTGGACGAACAAGGCTGACAATTTGAGAATAGCATATTGAAAGAATTGCCCTACCACGACTTTCATCCTGGAAACCTGCAGTCGAAAAATCCTGGCATGGTGGCCCACCTATAATTAGGCCGGGGGTATACCCTGCAATCAATTCTGCAGCTCCTTCTACATCCATAAGATCCTTTTCGATAATTGGATGGTCGAAATTTTTTTCATAGACTCGAATTGCGGCTTTCCAGTTATCAATACCTGCAACTATATTAAATCCAGATGCCTCAAAGCCAAGAGACATTCCTCCGCATCCGCAAAACAAGTCAACGCACTTTATAGTTAGCGACATAGTTTATATCCTTCCGTATGTGTATTGCGGCTTTACTCCATTGCGCTCTTACCGCTTTTTACCCATTCTTCCAGTTCAGAGCGTTTGAACTTCCACTGTTTGCCGATCTTGTGGGCGGGTACATTTTTATCTTTTATCCATTTACGCAATGTAACAGGCTTGATGTTAAGAAACAACGCTGCATCTTCAATACTGATATAGTTCTCATTAATTAAATTAGACATATTTGCACACCTCGTCTTCGTATGTTTGCGCAGTTTCAATCTTATATTATATCAGATATTTGTGTCTTTTTCAAGTTGTTTGGGCATCTTTCTTGCTTTTTCCGCTATTTTGTGATATTTGCGATATGAGATTGTTTGATTCCCTCACTACTGAATTTCTCAGGCATAGCATATTTCTACAGCTTTGTTTTTGGCATAATCTATAGTGTTTTTTGTTCCACCGAGCTGACCGTTAAAAACCGCAATTACTCTCGAAGAATGGTCTACCATCCACTCGTTGCGTATCTGAAAACATGATTTGCTGTAGTTGGGGCAAATAAAGCGAACGAGATCTGCGGCTTCAATCACATTATTATATCGTCGCTGCCAATCAATGCTCCAACTTCTTTCAAAACCCCTATATGGACTAGCGCATATCAGCTTAATATCTTCGCCTTCCGAGCGAATCTGCAGGACGATCTCCGCTGCCCAAATATCCACGCCACGAGCCATGCCGGAAATAAAGACATTGCTTCCATCAGCAATAGCTTGCCGAATGGCAGTTTCAAGTCCGTCTAACACCGATTTTTCACTTCGATTCAATTTCTCTGGCCGATGTCCTGTAAAACAAACTCTGCGAAGTCGCTTTATTTCTTCAGTCATTGTATTACCCTCCATCAAGTTGCTACCCATCGCCTTACTGCTCAGTATAACCGTATTATCAGTACAAGTAAACTGTATATTGCATCTCATCATGAAGGTAAAATAATTACAAGAAAGATGGTGATGCTATGGACACGCACGAGAGACTCCGGCAACTTTTAAACGAGCGCGGATGGTCTGAGTATAAGTTGGCCAAGAGATGTGGTCTATCTGAATCAACTGTTGCAAATATTTTTAGGAGAAATACAGTCCCCTCCATTGCAACACTGGAAACAATCTGTAGTGGTTTTGGCATCACTATGTCACAGTTTTTTGCCGAGGGGGACATGGTAGAGATCACCCCAGAACTTAAAGAACTATTCGACAATTGGGTCAACCTTACACCGGAACAGAAGAAAGCAGCTAATCAGATGCTAAAGGCCATGAGTAATTCTAAGTAGAGTCCTCTAAAGAGAAGCCCTTGAATCTCTCAATCGTATTACCTTAGAGTACCTTGTTCTTTCTCTGTCTTAATCTCTGATAGAGTGAGCTGTTCTGGTGTGTCCATATTGACCCCCTCCTCGGTCCAGCAAACAGACATTATCCTCCCTTGGCGGAGCGAGACAGTTTTTCTCTTTATTCGGGTAAAGTGGTTGGTATCATAATGTGATACCAACCACTTTTGCTCTATTTGATCGTATAGAGATTTGAGGTGTTGCTCCCATTGGGGCGGTATCGGGGCAGTTTGGCAAGATAGCCGTGCTGCTCCAAATCCGCCAGTGCCCGCTTGACGGTGCTGCGGGAGAGGTTCATATCTCTCGCAATCGTCTTGATTCCCGGCCAGCAGCTTCCCGCGCTATTGGACCGATCCTTGAGGTACATATAAACGGATACAGCCCTGGGTGGCAGGAGCGTGTCGGCGTAAATGCTGTCAAAGTAGCTCACCGATCCACCTCCTGCCGGGGAAGATTATAAGGGGCGCGCTTGTGCGGCATACGGTCATAATCAATGTCCTCCGCTACCACCATCTCCTGCACGGGTGCATCGTGGAGCTGTCCCTCGCCCTTAGCGGAGCGGGTAGTCTTCTGCTCCGGCAGCTTGGGCGGATACTTCCGCACGATGGCACGGGTCAGCGCATTCTGGTCGGCATAATAGACCCTTCGGGCCGCCTGTTCCTCCACACGGTATTCCTCCTCGAAGGTGATGCCCCATTCGAGAAACAGGCGCAATCGGGTACGCATGGGGTGGCATCCGGTCTTCTGCACGATGAAGCTGCCCTTGGGAATGGACTTGAGCTCATCTGCCGTCAGCAGGGGTCGCTCCATCATCTGCAGGCTCTGGCTGGGATCGTTTTTCCCGCGGCTCACAGAGCCGGAGAGCACCGTGCGGTTGCCGAGGGCTTTGGAGAAGGTATCCGCTGCTTCACTGTTGGGGGCAAAGCCGCCGCAGATCACATCCTGGCAGTTGTCCATCAGGATGGATGCACCTTCTTTTCCATAGTTCTTTTCCAGCTGCGCCAGTGACTGGATGATGGGTACCAGCGTCAGGCGGCGAGAGCGTCCCGCACTGAAAAGCGGCAGGATATCAAAGGGCGGCATGGTACCCAGCTCATCACAAAAGAGGATAACACGGTTTTTCAGTTTGCCGCCGTTCTCATCCGCTACTGCGAACAGCTCGCGGGAGAGGTTCTGGATCATCAAGCCCGCCATGAAGTTCTTCGTCTGATCCTCCTCCGGCAGGATGAGAAAGATAGCAGATTTTTCCGCCGCAAACATCTCGGCATCAATGGCACTGTCGAAGCACAGAATCTGCTCCAGCTCACTATCAAGGAACGAGTTGAGCCGGGACAGCACCGTGGACATGACTGATGCCATCGCCTGCTCGGAGCTGTTGAGTGCGGCGCCTGCCAGCCAGCGTGCTTTGTGCTCGGACGGCAGCTTATCCATGAGCAGTTGGAAACGGGAGCGTCCCCGAGCACCACGCGCCGGCTCCAGTAGATCCTGCACCAGCTTGAATACAGACACGATGTGCCGTCGCTCCTCTGGGTGTTTCTCATCCGGCGGCAGAAACTCCGCAAGCAGCAAGATCGTGGAAGACAGCAAGCCCTCAGCCGCATCGTAGAAGAAGGCGTTCTGCCCGTGGTCGGAGTTCCCCTCCGGGCTGACGATGGACTTGGCTAGGATCTTGGCATACTTCTCCGCCTTTGCGCGGGCGGCGAGGTTGTCCGGTTGTTTTCTGGCGATGTCCATATAGCGGTTGATGAGCGTCAGCAGGTTGTTTCCGTCCGAGCGGGTGGGATTACGCAGGTCTATAACGGAGATATGCTTATAGCCGTAATACTTTTTGGCAATAGAGCCGTAGTTGCGGGCGAGATCACCCTTGGTATCCAGCGCCAGAAAGCTCATGCCGGACGCGCAGGCATATTCAAGGTTGGGATAGAGGAAGAAAGCCGTCTTGCCCGCGCCGGAGGCGGCGATCATCAGGCAGTGAATGTCATCGCTGTCCACCAGCGCAGTCAGCTCACCTTTCTTGCCCTTGCAGCCCAGCACCAGTCCCTGCTCTGCGGGAAGGTTTACTCCCTTGCGCCAGTCTCTGACCTTGAACGGCACATGGGCATAGGTCTGGCGGATCTCCTTATCGGTCGCCCAACGCGCCGCGCCGTGCTGTCCGTCACCCACGGTGCGGGACTTGATGCCGCTGAGTGTATAGTGATAGGACAGCATGGAGAGTCCACCGATGATGGCGAACATCCCCAGCCCTGCCGCGACCAATATCCCGATGTTGGAGATTTTGATCGTGTCCCACATTGTCAGCAGAAGGTTTGGCATAGCTCGCTCCTTTCCATTTTGTTTTCCTGTTCTGCCTTGAGATCATCGTTCCAGTCCTTTTGCTGCGGTACGAGCCGCTCCGCGGAGATACCACGCTCCTCCAGCAGCTTCGCCATGCGCGCACCGGCGGCATGACCGGCAGCGTCATTGTCCAGGCAGAGGTACACCTGCCGGAGCTGCGGGAGCTGCCGCAGCATCTCCAGCACGGGGATGGAGGATGTCCCGCAGCAGGCCACATAGTTATGCTCCCGCCACCCATCCGGGAAAAGGGAGATGTAGGAGAGCAGGTCGATAGGGGCCTCGAAAACATAGAGCGTGTCATCGCCGCCGAGATAGTGAAAGCTGTGCTTCGGGTCGCTGCCCTCAATGTTGCCGCGATAGCTTTGCCCTATGGTGTACAGCCCACGCTTATGCCCATGACGGGGAACGCCGTGTTCATCGAATCCGACGAACACGGCGTTGTGATATTCCTTTGTCCCTTCCCTGGATCTTTCACAGCTTTCGTAGATGAGCTTCTTGCGCACAAAGGCATTGAGTATCTCACGGTCGATGCAACGCTTTTTCAGCAGGTAGGCATACACACGGCGCATGGACTCACTCTGCGCTGGGAGCGTGAAGGGCTTTGCAGGCTCCGGCACCTTCTCCTTTGCCGCAGGGTAACTTCCGCCGAGATCATCGCCGAGGAGCAGAGACATGGCGTCCGGGTAGCTGAGTCCATAGAACTGCTTGACGAAGCTGATGGCTCTGCCGCCCTGCTCGGTAGCATGGTCGAACCACTCACAGCCGCGGATGGTGATGCTGTGGTCGCTGGCAAGGCGTTTGTCCCTGCCGGAGGTAATGAGCTTTTCTCCTCGGCGGCGGAGGAACTCCTCCAAGTCCACCGAGGCGGCTCGTTCTTTCTGCTCGGTTGTAAACGGAATGTACTTTGACATAGTCCCTCCCTTATTGTGTCTGTTGTGTCAGTCCACGATCCTCATGGTCATCTGCCTTGTGTCCCATTGCCATGCGCTTCTCCTGCAATCTGCGGCGACGCTTCTTGTCAATCTGCATCCCTGCATAGATAGTAGGCTGGGCGGCGTTCTCGCGGAATATGCGGCTCATCTGATGGAACATCCGAATGATAGCGGTTCCCACCGCTGCGCCGGAGAAGTCCTCCTGATGGTCGATAAAATACTGCGCATAGGTGTTGCCCTGTGCCGCCGCCTGTGCGAAATAGCGCAGAGCTTCCTCACGGTCTGCCTGCATCTCCTGTCCCAGCAAATAGAGCTTTCCCAGCGTGTATTGGGCAAACGAATTCCCTTGTGTGGCAGAGTTCTTCAGAAGCTGAATGGCCGCATCTACATCCTTCGGCACACCCTCCGCGCCGGTGAGCAGCAGCTTGCCGAGCCGGTATTGCGCGTATGGATCGTTTTGCTCCGCTGCATGCCGCAGCCAGTGAATGGCCTGCGAGATCTGCCCCTGCTCCAGCAGCAGTTTGCCCAGCGCGTATGCAGAGCAAGTATTTCCGGCTTCTGCCGATTTTTGAAACCACTCTGCCGCCGCTTTTCGGTCAATCGATATGCCAAGCCCGTCCCGATACGCCTTTCCCAGCTGGTGTGCGGCAATGGTATATCCCTCCTCCCACAAACGGCGGAGGGTGACCAGTGCCGCAGCTTTCTCGCCGGGGTCTGACTCCAAGTCGTGCAGCACCTTTTTTGCCCTGCGGTAAGACCACGCCTGCTGATGGATCATCCTCTCTGCACTTGGATCTGGAGGCACGGGCGGTTCTTCCGGCTCTGGCTCATCCTGCATGGCATCATCCTCGAAGGTGAAGTGCATCTCCGAGAGTCGGAGCGTTTCCCGGATGACCATGTTGCGCACAGTCTTGAACTCCTTTTGCTGCGACAGCGGCACTCGCTGCGGCGGTGTCTGATTATAGTCAATGCAAAGTTGCTCTTGGAGATTCTGCCATAGAGCATAGGCGGACGACACCCGTTCGTCCTTCGCCAGTTCGTCCACGATCTCATCCACGATGCGCTTGACACGGGGCGGCAGATAACCGTAGACCTTTTTGCCACTGACCTCCCGAAGCCGCTGGGCGAGATCCGTCACCAACAACTCCAGCTTATCACTTTGCATAGTACCGGTTGCCATCTGCTCGATGAGTGCTGCCATCCGTGCTTCCGCTTCCTGCCGGAGCAGGCCGCGCTGTTCGTCCTTCTGCTCATAGATGTGCAGGCGGTCGTTCCGATAGATCGTGCTGACCAGCGCGGACTTAATACTGCGGATACCTTGCTTGGTGAGAAAGCCTTCTTTCGGGTCTGTGGAGAAGATCACCATGTGAACATGGATGTGCTTCTCCTTTTCATGGAGAGCGGCATACCAGCGCAGGCGACTCGGGTGGATCTTATAGCCCTTGGCGATGTCCGTGATGGAGGCGTTGATGAGATCCTGCCAGTTTTTAAGGTCAGTATAGCCCAGACGCTCCGCATTCTCACGGGAGAGGGAGATGATCGGCGTCCACACATTCCCTGTGTGCTGCGCTACCTCGGCAATCGCATTCTCCAGCGACAGAACCTTCCCGTTGGCGTCCCACAAGCCGTGTTCGCCCATCGCTTTTACGCCTGGACGGTTTGCGACATAGTCAAGATAGTTTTCGCGACTATCCATCGACTCAACGAAGTCCTCGTGGATCTGTTCGATGAGTGCAAAGGCAGTCTGCCGGTTGGGTGAAGTCACATAGTCCTCATGCTCCGGCAGCTCCCTTGCCTCTGGGAAGCTGCGGAGCAGACGATGAATGTACTGCTGCTGTTTTTTCGTGGCAGGAAGATGGGCATTGTCATCCTTGAGGAGCTGCACACCTTCACGGGTAGCGAAGTAGCGGGTGCGATGGGCCAGCCGAGCAGAATCTCTGCCGCCCTTCATGTATGGAGAGATAAAAATTATTCGAGCCATGTGTCATCAGGTAACTGCCGTTGGACATCCTGGGCATCCTCGAACCTGATCTGACCATTGGTACGCTTTACCTCGTCCACCACATACCCGCGCAGGGCGCGGCGATCTTCCATCGTATCACGGAAGTGAGCAGCGATAGTATGCGCCATGATGCCCTGCTCTACCGCGCACTTGAAAAGGAGACTGTTGGTACGATTTGCACTGTCAGCTATAATTCCGCGCAGCGTTGCCACCAGTGCGTCCGAGAGAAATTCGGTAATATTCTCCGTGCCGAGGTAGCCCATATAAAAGCGCAGAGCCTTTTCCACGAATTCGTTTCGGTTTTTGCTGTTGCTTTCTTCCAACCAACCATCCATTTGTCTGCGCGTTTCTGGATAAAGCCGGATGGTCATTTGTTCTTTTGACATAGTTGCCGTCCTTTCTTTTGATGTCGCTTTTTGTGAGCGCAAACCCCTGCGACACGGAGCTTTTTGGAAAAAACGCCTACAGCCTGTTTGAAATCAAGCGAAAACGCCTACAATTCAAAACGCTGAAAAGCCCCGCACTGCGGGGCTTTGTGGGCGGTCCGGGGCGGAAACGGCACCGGGCCTTTATCTTGTGCTTTTATCGAACAGGCGGGTTCCCAGCACAGTTCCCTATAGGCGGGGCGAAAGCGGGGGCAAACAGCGCCGATGCCTGTCCGGGGTGCAGGGATGCCACCCTCGCCCCCAAAGCCGCTCACAGCGGCTCACAGGGGGCATAGCTGGCGAAACAGGGAGGAGCCGCCCTCTGGGGGGCGGCTCCTCCTGTGTGGTGTGGTCAGCTGACTTGTTCCATCCATGCCTGCTTTTCCGCCGGCGTCTTTTCGATCCAGTCCAGCAGGTTCTGAGACTCCTCCAGCCACTTTGCCATCTCGAACAGCCTCGTCCTGGCGTAGGGGCTGTCTACACGAAGTGACGTTTCAAACAGATCCCAGATGTTATCCAGCGTTTCAAGTCCGCTGGCATTCATGGGCAGTTCTTCCTCCGGCAGCACATGTGTCACCGTGCCATTTTTTTCTGCGGCGTGGATGGCATCCAGCTCGCGGTCCAGGAGTGAGATGACCTCCTGTGTGTCACCAAAGGGGATGTCCCATGCCGTCCCAATGTGGGAGATGCACTCTCGGTGGAGCTGCACATCTGCGGTGGGGTGGAGCACCAGCAATGCCAGTCCCTCTTTTGCGATATTCATCTGCAGTTCTTTTGCGGTATCAATTGTCATGTTTGTTTCCTCCTGATTTTTGATTCGGGCAATGCCCGTGCAAACACAATGGCACGGCGCAGGGAGAAAAGCTATCCACGAAAAGCAACAAAAAATCCATGGCTGGTTTTGTGAAAAGCCAATGGAACCCGCAGTTATTACATGGTTTGCTCCTGCGCGGTGTTCCGCATCTTTTAGACAAGCCGCGGGTGCAAAAGGGAGAGCCACGCCAGTTGGCACGGCTCTCCGGGCAGCGTATTCGATTTCACATTCCCAGCACCGGTGAATCGCGCTGCTCCTGTTCCGGTGTTAGGATAACCAGCCAAGAGAAACTCCGCTTTCTTTTCCTTTACGATCACAGCTGCAGCTCCGCAGTCTGTGCCTGCTCCTCGTGAAGCTGCTGTGCATACTCGCGCAGGCTCATGCCGGTCTGCTCCTGGCAGAACGCATCCATCTTCCGTGCCAGCACCTCCCGCTCCGCCGCGTTGAGCTGGTAGTTCCAGTTTTCCTCTGTGCCGTCCGCTTTGCAGAGGCACAGCTCCAATGTGTCGCAGGGTCTATCCTCCGCGATGTCATAGTTGGCGTAGATGTTGAGCCAGTCATCGTTTTTATCCGTGCAGACGAAGGTGCCGAAGGCTGCATCCACATCGAACTCCGTCCGCACATAAAAATTGAGCTTGCCGTCCATCTCGATGATCTCATCACCGAAAGAAAAAATCCGCGCGGAGAGGTGTCCCGCCGAGGTGATTTCCTTACCGCTCAGATGGTCCAGCAGCTTGCGCCACTGATCATCGCTCGACGCGAATTGTGACCGGGTGGCATGGTACGCCGCCACGGATACATCCCGCATCGCCCAGGTCTGCCAACCGTCCATGATGTGAACGGCGGAGAACTCCCGCTTGTCGAAGTTGAGATCGAACACGCCGCGCACCTTGCCGGTGTTCTCCATGCGGAGGGCCGTGAGCGCATTGTACTCCTGCGCCGTGATGGGACGCCCATCCGCGAACAGCTTGATGAACAGCTCCGGCGCGGTGCCTTTCTCTGCGGTGACATAGCCGCGCAGTTTTTTGCAGGCGACCAACAGCTCCTCACCTGGCGAGGTCTTGAAGTACCACTCCTGCCCGTGCTCCGTCACATGGTAGGCGGCGTAGGTGCGGGCGGCCTCCCTCGCTTCACGCTCCGCGGCATCCTCCGCGTAGATCTCAGCACTGATGCGTTTGTACTCACGTTCTGGGAGCTGGTTGCAAAGCTCATCCAGCACATTCTCAAGATGCTCCTGCAGGGTTTCACCTTTGAGATGCTTCTCGATGGCATCCTTCCAACGCCGGTCGATCCACAGAGTGATGTCTACATGATCTGCCATCTCAGTTGCCCTCCTTCACCGTGATTGCCGCAGGCTTTGGTTCACAGATCGGCGCTTTCGGAGCAGTGGCTTTGGCTGTGCGCTTGGGTTTGGGCGCAGGGGCGGCTTTGCTGTCCAGATACTCTCGCACAGCTTCCGGTACCGCCTGCTCATAGAGTTGTTTGAGGGCATCGTCCATTCGAGATTGCACGGAAGAATGTTCCTTGCGAAGGGAAAATTCCAGTGCATCCAGTTTGTCATCGTCAAAGGTAAGTGTGATATTCGTTTTTTTCATTACTGTCCTCCAATCACATGGTCGAGTTCTGCCGCTGCTACATTTTTAAACGGCAGGAAAGCACATAGATGAAATCCTTGCTGCTATCATTGTCAATATGACATTCCATCCTGCACCGGTTCTTCCGCCACTGGATAAGCGATGATCCGTCCGCCCACATTCACAAACACCTCCGGTTGCCAGAACTGCTCTGTAAACTGTTCGACAAGCTCATCCGGCAAATCTATAAAATCATCATCACCGATACCTGCAAGGAAAAAGTTTCCGGCAACAACATCATAGATGTCGCCATCCTCATCACGGAGCGCACGGTTAAGCGGCAGGCCATCCAGTTTACCCTCCTCATTGCAAATCAGCACAACTGCCTCCTCGTAGGGATACACAGCTTGGATATATCCGCCGACTGCCTGCTGCATACTGCGCAAATCATTTCCAATATCAGTTACATACGGAGCCTTTCCCGGCTCCACCATTAAAACATTCATACTCTTTCCTCCTCAGTCATAGCTGATGTACGGCACCTTCAGCCAGTGTGTCCAATTGCGTTTTGCAAGTTCCGTTTTGACAACGCCATACTTTGTTCCCATGGCCTCGATGACCTGACCGCCGCCGATGTAAACACCGATGTGTCCCTCATGCCAAACTGCAAGGCCGGGAATGTCCGGCATAGTGTCGATGGGTCCGGACTCCGTGGCGCTGTAGTACATCTGGTTTGCACCGATATCCGGCATCCCATGGGTTCCGTAGTCGATGGTCATCGTTTCCGTGGACAGCCAGCTGTAGCCCTTGATAAGTCCTACACAGTCGGTTGTTCTACCGCCCAGCCAGTGGGCGCGGATGAAGCCCTCATGATTACCAACGCCATCTGGGTATTGTGATACCTTGTAGGTAAGGAGTGACTCCGTTAGCACATTGCCATAGGTCCCCCAGACATAGCCCCAGCCGGACTCCCACGCATGAATGGCATAGGTCACAAGGTCGGTGGCGTTTTTATTGCTGGGATCGCTGAATACCGAGATATCCAAATCAATGCCGTTGCCCTCCCCGCGAAGGAACTCGCCACTGTTGCTACCACCGTCCGCAGCACCAGCAATCATGGTATAGATGTGGTTGATGTTGCTCTTATCATCCTCCGTGATCGTCCGGCCCAACTCTGCTTCGAGATTTGCATACGCCTGATGCAGCGAAACCGGAACAGCGACGGTGTATTCTTCTGTACTGGTGACCGTCCCATCCTCGCTCTCCACTTCTACCGTGCGGGTACGGGTTTCCCAATTGTAGAAGCACTCTACAAAGCGGTTTGCTACCCGTCTGCTGGGAGCATCGTCGCCAAAGCAAAGGGCGTAAAAAACAGCCTTGACTCGGATTGGGTCAAGGCTGTTTCCACCTTCCGTCCGTCCATTGACGGAGGCGACTGCCGAATCCAGAAGAGAAAAAGCGGTGCGCATATCCTCAATGTGAGAGCGGAATGCCATAGGCACCTCGGTCGAATAGCTCGTCCCATAGAAGGCTGCGGCTACCGCCTGGTTGTTGTGATCTGCGCCACCCGTTCCAATGGAGCACAGCACGGCAATGAGAAGGATAACGGGCGATAGAACAGCGACCATCCCCCAGCCGGCCCTTTTGCGGAGCTTCTCGTTGGAAAGGACTGTCGCTGCGGCTTTGGCGATCATACCTGCAGTCACTGCCATCAGCGACCACCCGCTGTGCCAAACAGCTTTTCCTTGTAGGTGGGAGCATGTACTTCCAGCAGATATCGCTCGTTGCCACACTTGTATAGGCAGACACCGCGCTGGGGAAACTTGATGAGATTGTATTCTGCCTCATCCAGCTGGAGCATCTCCATGTAAGACCGCTTGTCGATAGATCCTGCATTGAACAGGAACTGGTGGGGCGGGATGCTGAATAGCGGCTTTGTCATCTCGCGAATACCCTCTTGATCGAAGTCTTCCAGATTCTGACTTGCCAGCAGCATGGCGGATTCTTTTTTACGAACACGCTTGAGGCAGTTTCGGATGTACTCAATGGCTGTGGGATTGGACAGCCAGATATACAGCTCGTCCAGCGCCGCCACGGTATTGCCCTCGGTCAGCAGCTTATCCGACAGGAACGACAGAATATTGAACAGCATGGCATTGCGAACATTTTTTGCCGCGCCCAGCAGTCCTTTGACACCGAACACGAGGAAACGGCTGGAGGTGATGTTGGTGTGTCCGTTGAAAAACTGCGCGTCCGCACCCTTGCACATGGAGTGCAACCCAAGCAGGACTTCTTGAAGAAGATTCTTCGTGTAGAGCTGATGCGTTTCGGCATGATAGTTTTTGAACTCATCTTCGATCAGGTCATAGAGATCAGAGAGAGTAGGATAATCCTCTGCTCGCATCCGGACAAAGTTGCTCCGATCCGTGATGCCCCATTTCTGATACAGCTTCGACAGCATGATCTCGATGGTGTCGATGTGAGCATCGCTGAAATCTTTATAGGCGCGGAAGAAGTCCTTGAGGAAGGAAATGTGCTGTGCCAGCAGGGTGCTTTTTCGGAATGCTTCCGGTGCTGCCGTATCGTCCAGGTCGCCGCCGTCATCCCAGCATTTCGGCTCCAGCACATTGATGATGTACTTTCCCGCCATGAGGTCGGCAAAGCAGCCGCCCACGGCTTCGCACATTTCCTGCTGCTCATGCTCGGCATCCAGCGTGATAACGGATTTCCCAGATTCCAGCAAATTGAGAATGAGGAGTTTCATCAAGTACGATTTACCTTGACCAGAGTTGCCGAGAATGAGAATGTTGGCAGAAGTCTTATCCTCATCACGCTGGTCGAAGTCTACAAGGATATTACTTCCATATTTGTCCTTGCCGATGTAGAAACCTTTGGCATCCGTCTTGCCGGAATAGTTGAAGGGATAGAGATTTGCCACGGAGTTGGCGGGGAGCACACGCTCAAACTGAGCACCAAAAGCATTGTACCCCACAGGGCTGACGCAGCAGAATCCTTGCTGTTGGCGGAGCAAGAGCTTATCAACATTGAGCTTGCTACGCACCAGCTCTGTTAGCACATCGGTCTGTAACAGCTTCAGCGCATCGTAGTCGGGGGCGGTCAGTTCAAGATAAACCGCGCAGTGGAACAACGGCTCTCGATTGCGATGCATAGAAGCTATCAGCGATGCCACATCCTGTAAATTGCTTTCAGCGGTGACCGTCTGCCGCAAGTCGTTTGTGTTCGAGCTGCCCATACGGTTTTTATTTGTTGCATTTTGAATGATGCGATCCTCCTCCGCAGGTGTGAGCTGGCGGGTGTAGATGCGCAGAGTTATCCCGTCCTTCTCACCTAAGTGCCGCAGCAGTGCCTGCTCGTCAGTTTGAGTCGGATACTCTCGCAGTGCCCATACGCAACGGAAGGTGTTGCCGCAGATAAAGTGGTCTGGATTGAATTTCACCACAGAGGGTGCAATCATATCCAAAAAAGATTTGCTCGGTGCATCAGCCACATACCTTGCGGTGGCCTTTTTCTTATCTTTTGCCATGTGAACCATCCTCCATTATTCTCCGAAGATAATCCAGCGTTCGCCATCGTGATCCTCGAACCGCTCGGTGGTCACATTCTGCTCGAAGTAGACGCCCAGCATCCTTTTGAGATCCTGCTCAGCGGCACGACGGACGGTGAATCCGTTATCCTTGATACTCTTTTCGATGCGGGAGAGGTAGCTGAACACATCGGATTCCTTTTTGCCCTGCAGCCGGACGAGAATATAAAACTCCCGGCTGGATGCCATAAGCACTTGGATGCGATCCAGGTGTGCGCTGTCTTGCTCCAACAGCTTTCGGATGGCGGGCAGATCCTCAAGATTTGCCTGCTGTCGGTAGAAATCCTTGTTATTCTCAAAGGACTCCTTCGAATTCAGAGCCAGCATTTCAATTTCCGCCTGTCCCTTAATGACATTCAGAAGCGCATATATCCTTGCGCCTACACCGGAGCCCGGCAAGACAGAAATGTTAGTTGGTTTAATAGCAAAAAACACCAGATTCCCCATGCGGGTTGCGATGCCGTAGTCGGTGAAATCATCAATGCCCATGAGCTGCCGAGTAGACTGCTCACGGGCATCTTTCTTTTCCTGTTTTCTGTTCATGTGTCAAGTCTCCATTCGTAGTATTGTTGTTTTGTCAGCAGGAAGGCTGCAGCGTAGCGGATGAAGTCCAGAATGCTGGTTTCCTCATGTTGGATGGTCAAGAAGGCAAAGACAGCAGTCAGCACCAGAGGCAGAGCAATGCCAGTCTGGGTCAGCGCCAGAACAGATAGAAGAAGTCCTACGCCAATAATGCCAATGTCTCGAAGCTCCCAAAGCCACAGCGTAGCCTTTGCAGACAAATTGTCCGGATAAATGTACATGGTTAATCACCCCCGATGAGAACGAGAGAGACCGCGGTTGCTTCCGCGGTCTCTCTCGTGGTTGTTATTCTTTTTCCGTATCTTCCAACGCACTTTCGATGAGCTGGATGAGGAACTGCTTTTGCTTGAGGTTGTGGGCTACCAGATATTCTTTCAGCCGATCGAAGAGCTCTGCCGGGATCTGTACCGCCAAGGTGCGTTCTGCTTTCATGCTATTGCCTCCTTCAAAGTGTTCGACGAAGATACGCTCCACATATTCCGCCAGTGTATTTAGCTCCCATTCTTCTTTTTCTGTCATGATCTTTGCGTGAAGCTCGGCAGGGATCATCGCACAGAGGTTCTTTTTGCCCTCCATTGGTATGCCTCCTTATTTTAATTTTGCAAGCAAAGCATACTGAAAGAAGGTAAGAAAATCTATTCACCAAACCCAACGAAGAAGCAATGCGAAAGCCAGCGATACCACCAAAGCTATTATGCGGCGCGGAGCACTGCAGCGATCCGCGATATAATAAACTCCACACACGGTATCGCCACACTATTGCCCAGCGCTTTATATCTGGCGCTGTCCGAAGCATCGGGGATGTCCGTCCATCCGTCCGGAAATCCCTGTAGGCGTTCGCACTCCAGAGGTGTTAAGCGGCGGATAAGGTAGGCATAGACTTCTGCCTGTTGGCAAATTAGGTCGGTTGCGTCCTTATATTGACGGGCACTCTGGGTACTTGCCACATTATTTTGCCGGAAGGCATCCACACGTTGCCGACTAAAGACCGCATGGCGATCCGTGGCGGTCAGTGTATATGCCAAATCGTCCTGACAGCCAAGACCGTTTCCACCGTTTTGAGGTTGACGATCCACAATGTTTCCGGCAATACAGATAGCATCGGAATCCTGCTCGACCAGCGGCACATTATTGCCGCCTGTGCCGTATCGCGCAGACATGGTCGGCGCCACCTTATGTGGCCCTGTGTAACGGCTATCAATGCCGTGGTTTTCGTATACGAGAGGCTGGTGTCCATGCTCTTGCGCCCGTAGCGTGCCGGACACATTTTCGCTGTATTCCATCACGCTGCCGCCCTGATCGTTGAGGCACAAAACGGACGGCATACAATTCCCTCCGGCAGATCCTTTCAATGTGGGAGATAGCTCCTCGCCATAACCTATGCCCCCAGCAGAGGCTCCAGCACCTGCGGAGAAGGCAGCAGTCAGCACACAGGGATATCCCTGTCCTGCCTGACCACCTCCTGTCGATAGTGCCGTATGTCGTTCCTCGGAAAGGAAGCAATCCCCATTGCCTTTGGTCACAACGCCTGAAGCTACGAAGGTCTGTTGCTTCATCCCCAGTTGTGCACCCAGCGCACCAGCTACATCGTGAAGGTCGCGCACCTCATCCCGCTGATTGGCGGCAAAGGCCATGACTCCGTTTCTTCCAGTAGACATCCCGCAGTTGACGCCGAGCGTGGCTGCTACATCGCCAGTCAGATCACCGTTGTAGCCGTCAAAGCCCTCAACAGCTTCATCCGGCTGTGTCACGAAGGTCTGCATCTGCATATTGGTGGTTGCCATCAACGCACCTGACACGCCGTGCAGGTCGATGCCCTCATCCCGCTGGTTGATGTGATACGCTTCTAATCCTGTGGGCTGTCCGTCCGGGCGCATGAGTCCCGCCTGAATCTTTAGGGCACGCTCCAGCTTCTTCGGCAGTTCCTTGCCGCGCTCAAAGGCCCGGCGCAGGATGCCCAGGCAGGCTTTCGGGGACAAATAGTATTTTAGGGGCGGATCTGCCTGCAAAATCTGCGATAAGGAAGATTCTTTTGCGTCTTTGGGCGACACCCCAGTATTGAGCGTCGAGGCACCGCCACGCCAGGGAGAAATCAGCTCCCAATAGAATTCGCCCAGCAGATTCCCAGCGCCCGGAGTCAGGTCGAGGGACTGAAACGGAATCGCAGTTAATGCGGACGATCTCCTCCAAAACGATTCGGAAGTCTTCGCCCTTTGGCGTTCCTGAACTAAAGGCGCCGGGAACATTTTCCCATACCATAAATCTTGGCCGAACATCGAGAGCTGTTCGGCCTCGTAATTTGTCTGCATTTCGCATCTCCTTTACCAGCCTGACCTGTTCCATGAACAGGCCGGAACGCGCCCCCGCAAGACCTGCCCTTGCGCCGGCAACAGACAGATCCTGGCATGGACTGCCCCCGCAGATGATGTCCACGGGCGGCAACTCCGCGCCATTCAGCTTTGTGATATCGCCCACATGGAGCATATCAGGGAAACGCAGCTTTGTGACCGCAATAGGGAATGCTTCAATTTCCGACGCCCACACCGGCGTGATGCCACTGCGAATCGCGGCCAAAGGGAATCCACCAATGCCATCGAACAAGCTGCCCATTGTCAGTTCTCTCATCGTGCCACCGCCTGCACGACCGTGCGCGTGGTGTTGACGGCGGCCTGCGCGGTATAGACTGCACTCATGAGATTTGCCTTGGTGGAGGTATCCAGTCCAAAGGCTCCGGCGATACGGGGGATCTCACCGGCGGAGAGCATGAGTCCAAGCCCTAACAGGGCATGATCCTTGAACACCATAAGCCCGGCGACAAGGATCGTCGCCTGCAAGAACGCCGACAGGCATAAGCCGATGATCTGCTTGCACCATTGGTTAAAGCCGTCCGTATATCCGCGAGGGACGCTGAACATATAAAGGCTTCCCACGGCGATCTGGATGAGCAGGATACCGCCGCGCTTCAGATTGGCGAAGAAGACCTTGATGACGGCATAAGCCATGAGGATAAGGCAGAACAGGATCATGATCCCGCTGGTGATGCTGCCGAAGCCCAGCAGCGGCCCGGCCGTCAGGTCGGTTATCGATTCCACGGCGTTGAACTCCTGCATGACCTCTCCGGCCACATCGCCGATGGAAGTCCCGTAGCCGGTAAGAGCTGCGGTGAAGGTCCCTTGCAGAGAAACGCACAGCTCATAAAGCCGTACCGGAACAATCGTGAAAAGACTGACAGCCATAAAACCCTTGATGGCATTGAGGGCAGTCTCGCGGATGTTGCCGCGCCCGCTGGAATACTCTACGCCGGTTTCAAAGCAGGCCACCACCAGCCCTGTGCCGTAGAGTGCCCATGCCAAATAGGAGAAGAACAACACGATGCTCTGCACCCAATCCATGGTGAAGAGCTCTGCGCCCATGTTTCCCATCTCTGAAAAGAAGTTGCCGAGAAAGCCTACGATTTGACTGTAGAACCAGTCCACAATCTGGCCTAACACCTTGGCGGCAACAAAATCCCAAATGAACATTGATCGGTTTCACCTCCCGGGTGAGTCCGCACCAGCTGCTTTGGGATATGGCGAAGGCCGTACAGCTGGTACGGCCTTCAAATCACGCTTTTGTTACATTGTCTGCTCCCACGCCCGGTCAGCGGACTGGCTCATATCCCGAAATACCTCCAGATAGTCTGACACCGCATCGGACAGCACCTCATAGTCCTGCCGGGTGGGGTGATACACATACCAGCCTGCCTTGCCGTAGTCATCCCAAATGTGCGGCTCCACGCCGTTTCGGAAATTGGGATGTGAGGTCATCTTTGTCCCCAGCAGATCCGAGAAGCGCAGACGCAGGGTATCCACCTGCCCTTCGCTGCGGTTGAGGATCGTCAGCTGCAGGGCATTGTACTGGCTGGCGATCATGCCGGTGACGAATTGGATCTTCGCCCGATTCACGTCATTCAGGCGCACATAGCAGGCTCTGCCCACATAGGTGGCGTTGGGGTGGTGCTCCCCGACGATCTTCCGAAGCTCCTGTTCGTAAAATGTCATCGTCTGCACCTCAAATCCCGATAATCTGCCAGATGTACAGCGGAGCCGTTAGCGTGAACACCAAGCAGGCGAACAAAATGGCGGGTGCCGTCCACTCGAACTGGCCGCTTTTTCTGAAGTCGAAATAGGCCGTCCCCAACTTGGCGAAGAAGAATACCGCCAGGATCAGGTCGATGGCGGGAAAGACTACATTGTTCACCACGGTCTTGATCTGACCGGATGCCGTCTGCCATGTGCTTTCCACCGCACCGGCCACATCGCCTGTGCCTGCGGCAAAGGCCGTGGTTCCCATCACGCAGACCAACAGCAGGGACAGCACCAGTGCCGCACAAAGGCGTTTGCGTTTTGTGTTGTTCATAGATTCCTCCGTTTCTATCGTTGTTTTGCGGGAGCAATATGCCACTCCTCCCAAAGATTCCCCCGGATGGTGACGCTGTCTGTCAGGTTCATGGAGAGCATTCCCGCCGGTGTCCAGCAATCCAGAAGCCATGTGTAGGGCGTATAGCTGCCGTCCGGGTACCAAATGGGCGTGAAGTGGGTGCGGCGGTTGTAGGTGCTGTAGGGATTGGCTTTGAATTGGAAGGTCGTGCTTCGCCCGGAGATTTCTGCCTCCAGCAGCCGCCAATAGTTCTCATAGCCAAACTCCGGGAAATAGGTCACGGCGTTCTGCGCCGCCGTGACAGCCGTACTCTGATTTGTGGTGACTTTTGCGGTCACCTTCTCCTGAACGCCATAGCCGCTTTTCAGAGCGGATGCGGTTGCCGTGGGGCTCTTCTCATCCGGCGTGATCTTCATACTGCCGGCCAAGCTTGCAGAGTAGCCGTTGTAGTCAAACTCCCACCAGCCGTGATCCTCCCACCAGCCGTTGTCCACCCAATGGTACCAACGGTCCGTGCGGGTTTTGCCGTCCGCATCCGTCCAGCGGTCTGTGTGCCAGCATTTCTGCCAGTTTTCCACCCACTCCCAATTCTTCTGCCACCACGGTGACCAGATGCCCCAGGACGCCGAAGTCACTTGCTCTTTCTCTGGAATAGAGGACAGACGGAAAGCATCGTTGCGGTCATCCGCCAGCGGGTTGGGCGGGTCATTGCCGTCCAGATCCACGATGTTACAAATGATGGTGCCCTGCGCCGAGCCGCTGCCAGACACGCTGACGGAAATCGTTATGACGCAGGGTTCCGCAGGAGTACGCCAGCGCACCCATGCCAGCTGGCTGTCACCATCCGGGTAGTAGACATTGCTGACAGTGTAAGTCCTGCCCTGGATGTTAAAGCGTACCGATACGGGATTGTCCGGGTCGGACTGTCCGCCGCGCACCTCCACGGAGGTGATAACTTCTGTGTTGACACGGTATTCATAATCAAAGTCATTGATCTCCGGTGGCGTGGTCACCTCGTTGAAGCGGACAATGCCGATACCAAGGGATGAGATGATGTCGCCGTTGGACGCCTTCTCCGTGCGGCTTCCTGACCACGCAGCGTAGCCGAGATCCGCTTCCTCCAGAAAAATCGCAAGCGGCAGATTCTTGTGAGTGAGTGTACCCAGCTTCTTTCTGAGATCGCCGTTGACAATCTGGTCATACAGAGCCGCTTCCGTGGCGGTCATGGCAAACTGCTGACCGTTATAGCAAAGATAGGCCAGCGGCTCTACTACCAGCTTATAGTCTCCGCCTATGAGCGTATCGAAGTCCATTCCTGCGTATCCAGCAATGGAACGGATAACCTGTTCATCGGTGAAATAGCTTCGGATGGCAGCGATGCTGGCTTTGCTACTGCCTGTAGAGATAATCTTAGGTAGGCTCTGACTCGGATTGATATATGTGTAGTTTCCGGCTTTAGGGGCAAGGGTTTTTCCTGCGTTATATGACAGCTTGCTCACCTTTCCAAAATGAGCAAGACCTGTTGAAGGTACCTTGTTAGTCAAATCAAAAACAGTTCCTGCGACAGCCTGACTATCCGCATGAATCACAGATACTCTTACGCCATCCATGCCAGGATTCCAGTAGTTTGTCTTTGATCCATTCCCCATGCCACCGCCACCGCCATCAAAGTTGCCATCGCCCGTAGCATAGGCGGGAACGATGGCGGTTATCGCCAGCACAAGCGCCAGCAACAGGGGCAAAAGCCTTTTCATGCGCATTCCTCCTTGTCATGAAGATAAAGAAAGACACGGCTTCTTCTTAGCCGTGTCTTTCCAGTGATTATGCGGACTTAGCCGCCCATGATTCCAATTTTGTTGCCGTTTTCATACATGGAATCGTCCTTGATTCCGACATTGTTCCCCTCATAATCCACATATCCAAATCCGGGGATGTAGATTTGCCCAGCATCATTGGTGCTGCCGCCGGCAGGCTCCGTGGGCTGTGGCTTTACCTCAGTCTGCTCCGGTTTGTAGGTGGGCGGCGTTTCCTTGTTGCGGTTCTCTTCCGTCACATCATCCGCCGCATGGTCCTTTTCCGTCTTGCCAGGATGCTCCGGCGCGTCCGGCTTGGTGGGCGTACCCTGAATGGTCTGCTCTGTGCCGGAGCTGTCAGCGTCGTTGCCGAGATCGTGGTGATCTCCATCTGTTTTGATATCCACCTTTACCTCTGGATCGCTGATGTTCACTACCGGATCTTTCGTGTCCGGCACATCGTCCGGGATGGCGGGGTCGATGGGCATGGGTACCGCCGCAAGGCGGCTGACGATCCCCACCACCAGTGCCGCGCAGAGCAGGACGCCTGCCGCAATGAGGATGATGCGTTTTGTTTTCTCTGTCATAATCGAACTCCTTTCTTAGTAAGGGTTGATAATCCATCTTCTTATCCTGAACATACCACAGCTCTGTGCGGAAGTCCACCGCAAGAAACTGAAAGCATTAAAACTTTGGAATATACTTGGCTTCCACCCTCAGATTTATGCTTATAGGCGGCAGTATCCGTCCGGCAAAGCGGGTGGGGACCTCCAGATGGAGGGTGGCGGTTGCGAGATACCCCTCGCTCTGGCCTGATGCGATGGCGTTGTTGGAGATGCGGACGGACAGGTCGGAGATCGTATACTCCAGCTCATTTCCAGCGTATTTCATGTAGCCCTCGCCATCTGTGGTAAGGCCAAGAATATAGGATAGGTTGCCGTAGATATCACCGGTGTCAATGGACTCAAACCACTCACCATCCCCCTCTGGGAACCAACCTGCGGCATAGCCCTCCCGCACAGAGTGGTACACATCGTCATAATTCTCATTGACCGTGGCAATGACCGCCTGTTGCACCGCGTCCCGCACACCTTGCACGATAATATTGACTCGAAAATACTCGGAGATGAGCATAAAGAGCATCAGCAGGCAGAGTGTCACAGCAATGACCATGGGATAGCCCTCACCGGAGCGGGAGCGCAAGAGTCGTTTTCTCACTTCCAGTACACCTCCGATCTGCCGCTGGCCTGTGCCGTCAGTTCAATAGGAAAGCTGCCAAGCCCACCAAAGCCGATGTCCATATCCATGGTCAGCGTCACCGTCACCTCCTCATTGAGTTGGATGCGGCCGGTACGGGACCAGCGGATGTCCGGGTCGATCTCCAACCGCTCAGACAACACCTGCGCGCGGGAGGTCGTTTCACTCCCGACTCTGCCGGTGATCTCGGCTTCCCGCACCAGCTCGGCGGCGAAGGTGTCAAGCTGCTGCTTCGCCACATACACCGGCAGCACCTTCACCGCCAATGCGATCACCAGCATGGCACAGAGGATGAGGACACAGGTATCGATATAGCCCTCGCCGGAGCGTTTCTTCCATTTGTTTCTCATCCGAACAGCCCTCCCATCGAGGTGAGGATCTGCATGAGGATGACCACAATGTAGATAAGCATAAAGCAGACCAGCATGACGAAGGAGTACACACGGATCTTGGGCGGGATCTTCGCTGCCTGTGCCTTGAGCCGCTGAAGCTCCAGCTGTTTCATATCGTGCGCCAGCATCTGAAAATAGATGCGCCCGTCATCACCACGCAGGACGCCGATGAGTCCACGCACGATGTCCGAGAGCATGGGCGACGCCAGCCTACCCTCGAAGCGCACCAGTGCCGCTTCGTAAGAGGACGAGCGCATATCCGCTGTCAGCACATCCAGCTCACGGGCAAAATCAAAACCGGCGTGTCGCTTATAGTTCTCCAAGATCGTCAGCACGTCGCGGCTTGCGCCCAATTCCTGCTCCACTGTGGCAACAAAGCGTGGCAGTTCCCCCTCAATCTTCTCACGGCGTTCTGCAACCATTTCCTCTGCCTTGCGGCTCTCCTTGAAGTAAAGCAATATCGACAGCAGCACTACGATGGGCGAGAGCAGAGGGAAAATCAGCAGACACGGAATGACCGCCAGCAGCGCGGCGGCAGGCTTGAGGATGGTATAGGCCAAGTAGACCTCCGGCGTCATATCCATGCCGGCAGCATTGAGCGTGCGCTCCAGCCGATGCCTCTTGTATTCATCCATTCGGATATACTTGGAGAGCTTGATAGCCCAGCCAAGGAAGAGGGCGTCCAGCGACTTCATCCGCTTTTTCTCGGTTCGCCCTGCAGACAGGAGTGCCTTTTCTGTGGAGAGACGGGGCAGCTTCAGAATATCCGCCAGAATGAAGAACAGACCTGCGGCAACGGCCACACCGAAAAGGAACAGTAAGATCGTCATGTCCGTCACCTCCGATATTCAATGGGCTGGGTCAGCTTGACCACTCTGGCAAAGGAGAGAAAGATAGCGGCGGCGCAGACCGCCAGCACCGCTTTGCCGGGAACAGTGGTCATTAAGGTTGCATACCAGTCCTTGTTGAGAAAGTACAGCAGTGGGATATTCAGCACCACCAGTGCCGCCATGGAGATGAATTCCTTGCGGGGAGCAAATACGAGATTCTCCAGCTCACCATTGATAATACGCATATCTGAGAGCTTTCCCACAATAGGATTGAGGGTGCTTTTTAGGCTATGGTCGTACTGACAGGCAGTAAGCGCCTCGCACCATTCCTGCCATACCTCATTATCGATAGCAGACTTCAGCTCCGCCAACGCCGCATTCATATCCGGGTCGATGTGCTTGATGCGGGTGAGGAAGTTGCGGAATACACCATGCACGGGTGGGTTCAGGTAGTTGATATTCTCCTCCACGGCGGTCTGCAGATCCTCACTGCGGAGGTAGGCTGTGGTGATGATAGAGAGCGCCGTTTCCAGCTCTGCAGCGATGTCCTTCTTGTAATGTCCGGCCGTGAGCTTGATGTACCAGAACGGTAAAAACATCATGCCCATTGCTAAAACCGGAACGAGCAGGAAGTTATTCAGCACGATAGCAATGCCTGCACCCACAGCAAAGAACAACAGCGATGCCGCGCACAGCATGGGAAATCGATCCTCCTTGCCGGTGGTTTTCAGGATCGTCTGCGCTTCTAATATCTCACGGCGAATAAAGTTCGGCTTCTTGCGCTGAGTGGCTTCGTTGATTTCATCACGGATGCTCCTAGGACCGACGGTCAACCGGTGAAATACACCCAGCGTGAAATCCATAGGTGAGATGCGAAAGATAAGAAATGCGCCGGCAATCATGCCAACGCATGCAGTCAGTAGCAGGGCTGTCAAGTGGCGTTCACCTCCTTCTTGGGGTTCAAAAGAGCCTGTAACTCCTCGTTGGGCATACCGTTTTCCAGCAGGCGTTTGCGCAGACTCGCGGAGATCTCGTTCACCTGCGTGTGATGTCCTTCGATGACGAATTTGCCGTTCTCCATGTGGTTTTCCGTAATGACATAGCGGAACAGCGTGTTGTAGCGGCGATCCCCATTGGGAAGGATCTCACACTCCATGATCTCCATCATGCGGCGCTGCTTATTTTCCAACTGCTTGCAGAAGACCACGATGGGATACGCCTCTGTCACATAGCTGAGAAGTGTTTCGTCCGACATGTCCACGGCGCGCTTGCACAGGGACACCATGCGGCGGTAGGTCGCTTCACAGGAGTTGGAGTGGATGGTGGTCAGCACCGCCACGCCCACGCGGGCGGCCTCCTGCGCGGCATTGGCCTCGGCGCCGCGCATCTCACCCACCACCAGGATGTCCGGGTTGAAGCGCAGGCAGATATCCACCAACGCGATCTGATCGATCCGCTGTCGCTCATTCTCGCTGTCGCGAGTCAGAGTGTGGACCACCGAGTTGACTACCTTGCCGTTTTCCTCCCGCACCAGCTCCAGTTCGCGGGAGCCGTTCTCAATGGTGAAGATGCGTTTGCTGTCGGGAATCGTGGTCAGCAGCCAGCCTGCCGCCGTGGTCTTGCCGGAGGAGGTGGCACCCGCCACGCAGATGGAGATACCATAGCGTAAAAATACGGAAAGCCAGTCCAGCATTTCCGCTGTGGCCGTACCGCTGCGGAGCAGATCCTCACGGCTGAGATTGTGGCGGTTGACGATTCGGATGGAGGCGGCAACGCCCACATCCTCATCCACCACGGGGGACTTCATAGCCGCAATACGGGTGTTGCGGGTCAGGTGTCCCGTGACCAGAGGGCTGGCGTTGTCCAGCACCATGCCGGAGGCGTGGAGCATACGACGGATGACGGCGAGCGCATGTTCCGGCGAATCGAAATGCTCTTCCAATTTCTCATTTCTGCCATCCGAATACTGCACTTCAATATCCCGCCACGAGTTGATGTTGATCTCCTCAATGCCGTCGGCGTAAATATAACGGGTCAGAAAGCCGAACTCCGCCATCTCAGAATAGATGGCGTCCGCCAGCTCCGTCTGCGTCATGTCTGCTACGGCGATACGTTGATCCTGCAGGTACTTGGTGATATAGCGCTGAAGCTGCTCTTTTGCATCTTCGCCACCCTGAGAGATTAGGGAGGAATAGGAGCCAGAGATGTATTCCTGTACGTCCTGTAGCACGGAGCTAAAGTCTTTGCCTTCCGCTTCCGGTGTAAAGAACAGATTGTGAGCCCGTCCGACCGTGCTGGCATCAGTGTTCAAGGCCCGCTGCGGCGTGTCGTCCACCACAACCGGAACGACATCTAACTCTGGGCTGTCATGGAATTCTAACGCATCTCTTTTTTCTGCGTTTGCCGCAAAGAGCGAAGCACTTCTCTTTGTTCCAAGGGCCATGTCAAAACACCTCCTCGATGATCTTTTCCAACTCCTTGCGGAAGGCGCGACTGTCCTTAAGAGAAAGGTCAGAAAACAAATTGCCGGCGAGATACTGCTCCTCCAATTCCTGCGAATAAGGCAACTTGAAGGTCACACTGCCGAGCACTTTGCCAATATGGTCCGCCGCTTGAAAAGGCTTAACATTTGCCGCCACTTTATACTGTTTGTCTGCATCCCACTTGGCATCCTTCAACAATGGAAGCTGACTGGAAAAGTAGCTGATGCTTTTGAGATCGCAGTTAGCAAGGCGCAAAACACTGTCAGCCTCCATCAGCGCTACAGCGGAGAGAATATCGTTTGCAATATAGCTGCCACAGTCCACAATAACATAGGGTGCGATCTGTCGCAGCCCATCCAGCAGCTCTATTGCCTGCTTTTCGGTAAAAGGCGGAATGCTGTACTCATTTTCACCCTTGAGTAATCCCAGCACAGTGAGATAGTTGCTGCGCTTGAGGGTGACAAGGTTATGCTTGATGAGATTTTCTCCAATGCGGGCAGCTGCAAGGATATTGCCCAGGGATCTCTCGCATTCCAGTTCATCCGGCGAACAGATGCAGGGAAGCATAGGGGCAGTCATGTCGCAGAGCAGAAGAATAACATTCTTCTTTTTGGCGGAAAGCATTTTTGCGATTTTCACCGCCGTTACCGTCTTTCCACTGCCGGGACTGCCCCAGACCGCCAGCATACCGCCACTGTCGTTCTGTACTTCTGGTTGTTCCGATCCCTCGGAGCTGCGGCGAAAGATACCGGCTTTCTTGAAATTCATTCCATCACCTCGTTATCGGGCTTAACAGCAACAGAATCAGCATTTTCGCTCTCTGCGGTAGATTCCTCCTCCGGCTCGGCGTACAGTTCCTCAATGAGTTCGTCCTGCGCTTCGATGAACTGCTTTGCGCCGTCCACCGTACCGCGATAGACGAGAGACAAATGGAGCTTGGCGTCCTGCTCTAACTCTGCCAGCACTTTGGCCTGCTCCGGCAGGACAAGGAAAGTCACAGTAGAGGGCAGTTCCTTCTCGTCACCCTTCGCTTCACCGGTATTGGCGTCATAGCCGGTGCTGGCGGTGACAGAGATGATCTCCACATACTGCAGTTCAGCAGGGATGGAGGTTTCACCATCCTCTGGGTAGTCTGCCACGATAACCGATACGATGTCGCCGCTCTGGAGCTTACCGGAGAGTCCGGTGGCGAAGCTCTTGATGGTGACGGAGATGGCCTGCTTCGTGCCGTCCAGATTATAGAGATAAGCATTTTCGGCGGCGGGCGCTTCCGAGATCTTGGCAGCGAGAATATAATCGCCAACGGCAAGGTCCGCCTTGGCGTATTTGCCTACTACGTTGTCTTTCACGGTCATAAGGCCGGAGGGGAGATTGAAGGAGCCGACCTCGGCCGTGGTGACCATGTCCTTGGTGATGAGCTCACCGGCATGAATGTCCTTTGTGACACGGACGATCTCTGCCTTCTGACTGATCCCCCGATTAAACAGCGGCGTGATGCCGAAGCAGATCACCAACGCCAGCAGAATGCAGATGACGCCGATGACCGTGCGGTTTTTGAAAATACTCATGGAGCAAGTCCTCCTTTGTTTTAGATGATATATGCGGTAAAGAAGCCCACTGCAAGAAATGGCGCGAATGGATAGCTCTCCGGTGGACGCTCTTGCCTGCGGATCTTGTGCAGGGCGGCTATTGCAAGGTAGAAAAGGCAGTACAGCACCAGTGCCAGCACCAGTCCGGCGACTCCGCGCAGAAAGCCCAGCAGAAAACCAGAGGCGGCGATGAGGAACGCATCTCCCATGCCGCCGCGTCCTCTCCGGCTTGCCAGCCAAAATGGGACGGCCAGCGCCAGGCCGAGAAGCCGGGCGGGGCCGAAGGAAATCAGCCCCGCCCCTGCGATAATGATACTGGAAAGGTCATAGATCTGCCTGTGCCGGAGATCCGTCCATGCTGCGCTCATAAGTCCGGTGAGGAACAGTGTCCCCTGTAGGACAGACATCACGATTAACCAGCGTAGTTGAACATCTCCGTGATGCGCTTGTTCAGCGTGGGCATGACCACATCGCCGAACAGAGCATAGAGGCCTGCCAGCAACAGAGCACCCAGCACCACGGCGATGAGGATCTTGACGGCGGTGTCGATGTAGCCCTCGCCAGAGCGATAGGTCGCGGCAAGGCGGATGGCGTTGGCGCGGATGGAATTGACGGTGTTCTTGATAAACTTCTTCATGTGATAATTTCCTCCAAGTTATATGTTTTGTGTTGTGGGTGATTACATGGTCTGTTCCGCAGCGGGAGCATGGTTCGTCTGCTGGGGCTGTCGGAACGACTGCTCATAGGCATCCAGCACCGCATCGTTGAACTGCTGGCGAGCCTCCTTCGTGCAGGGGAAGCAGATGTCGTGGTAGTCGCCGCGGCTGTCCTTGTACTGAGGCATGGCGACAAAGGGCCCTTTCTCGCCGCGGATGACCTTCACGCCGCGAATGGCAAATACGCCGTTGATGTCCACATTAGCGTTGGCGAGGGTGTACTTGCTGTCCTTCACGGGATAGATGCGCACGGCGTACTCCACGGGGAGCGGGGTATCCGGTGCAGGGGTGGGAGCTGTTGCCTTGGTTTGGGCTTTGGGCATTGGGATTCCTCCTTTTCTGATTTGGATATGAAAAAAGCACCCAGTCAGGTGCTCATTTCACAGGCTTATATCCATTTCCTGCTGGGGTGCAAACTCGATCTGCTGGAAGCCGATGCGGTCGCAGTAATAGAACTCACTGCCGCCTTCGTCGTATAGTTCCAGCACATCCGAGATGCCGATGGGGCGGCCGTCATAGCCGGGAACGGGATTGCGGAAGATGGTGTAGATCTCCTCTAGGTCGTTGGTACCGACTTGACCGTCATAGACCATCTCATAGCTCTTTCGGCTTGGATGACCGAATCGCTGTACCATCGTCTCATAGGAAACGAAACGGATATTGATAGGACTGTCCCGCGAGAGCTGCCATACACGGCAGTTCTTCAGGGGCGGAGCCTCTGGGTCGAAGCGGCCGCCCCTCTGCCCCAGCAGGAGGCGGTCATAGACGCCGTCCTCCCAGCGGATGGTGAGCGCCTGCTTTTGCAGAAAACTCTCCAGTTCCTGCGTTTGGAACATGGTGTCCACAACGGCTTCTTTTCCTGTAATGTATCCGGCAGGGTTGCTGTAGCAGAGGATACGGTCATGGTTATCAATAAAAATGCGCTGCACTTGTTTCGCCTCCGATCATTCCAGCTTCATCTCACCTGTGGTCGGTGCCTCCTGCTGTGGCGCAGTCAGCTCCATGAGCTTCTCCCACGCCCAGTCGGGAAGATACTTTTCGTCCAGCACGCCAATGAACTCGTTGCGGTTCCAGCGTGTCATCTCGCCATCCCCGAGGCAGGTGCAGCGCACCGAGCGGCCAATGGTGTGAGGCGAACAGCCAAAGCCGTCATGGGCATACCAGAGCTGGTTTTCCTGACTCCAGCAGGATTCCTTGAGGGTATCCGGTGACAGCACCAGCACCTTGCCGGTATAGTCCTGCTCGGCGCGGTCACCGACGCAGTGCTCCGCGCCGAAGAGATTCAGAGCCTGCACCGCCTTGCGGTAGAAACTGACGAAGCCATCCAGCACAGCCGGATGGCTTCGGACAACAAAATCGCTGTTGTGGATGAGATCTGTGGGAATATATATCTTCTCTGCCCAATGCTTGTTGGCATAGCTGAAACGCCCGTCCCACTTGAGCTCATGCAAGGTATTGGCGAGTACCCATGCGGTGCGCTTGAAGCCGTATTCGTCCAGCACGGTCTTTAAACAATCTGTCTGAAGGTTCATGCCATCAAAGTTCTGGCGAATGGCGTCCTCGATAGCGTTACGGCAGGCGATGTTTGCCTTGTGGCTCTCCCGCCAAAGGGAAAGCTCATTCCGCTTACGGGCTTCAGCAGCGGAATACGGGTAGGGATAAGTTTCATTCATTTTGGATATCTCACCTCGCTTCTTCTTTGAATGCCTACGGTATCACTTATCGTAGATAATATCATTCTCCATCAGCGCATCTTCCAGAGCGGACAAACAACAGCCGGACTTGCGCAGAGCGTACAGGATTGCGGGCGATACATCGGAGAGGTCGAAGTCATTGTCTGCCTCGCAGACGGTAATCACACCGGAGTCCTCATCCACATAGCAGTCCAGCTTGGCGTCGGGCGCGATGTCCGCTTCCTCTCGGGCCCAATCGGGAACGGTGACAGAAGGTCGGCAAAGTTCTTCGATTGACAGATTACTGTAAACACAACCGCCTTCATCGCACTCGTCACAGTGGCCACAGGTGTCCCGCAAGGACAGGAGGATCTGACCAACATGGGCGGTCAACGCCGTGAGCAACTTGACATATTCCATCGTGGTCATTTTGGATTTCGTCAGGATCACAGCTCCGTCCAACGTGGTCAGTTCCAGCTTTGCGTTGTCGGGGATGCCACTCAGCTTCATTGCCGCAGGCGGGATGGTGGTGGCCTTGTCTCTGGTAAGAATAAAGTTCATAGTATGGTTCCTCCTCATTTTTCTTTGATTGGTGTTTTGATAGCATGGGTAGGTTCGTGCATCAGTTCGTATCGGGTATCGCTGTTGCCATCCAGCAAGCAGTCTAAAGTCAGCTGCCAGCAGGCTTTACGGGGATCATAGTTGGTGATGATGGCTTCCTCATATTCGCTGCCTGCCGTCTGCGACATACTGTTGGGACGGACAGTGCGAAAGATGAAGAACTCTTTATAAAGTTCTGAAATGTACGGGCAGTAGTTGTAGGACACCATAACATACCCGCGGCAATTCAGAAGCGTGTCATGGAGCCGCTGGTGATCCGCTTTTGGGAAGCCCACCTCATAGCACTCCGCCTCAAAGTAGGGCGGGTCGCAGTAGATCCAGGCATCCTCCCGGTCATACTGGCGGATGACATCCTCAAAGTCCTTATTTTCCACGATGACATTTGCCAGTCGGCGGGAGCACTCCCAAATGAGATGAAAGAAGCGGCGTATGTCGCAGGGCTTGCCGCCGAAGGACTTAGCGCTGCCGCTGAAGCTGTAGCGAACCAGCTTGAAGTAATCTGCGGCACGGCGGATATCTCCGCGCGGAGCGCGTTCCAGCATAAGTGCGCGGATGGCTTCGGCATCGGGAGGCTTCAAGTAGACCTCTGTCAGATTCATCTCCTCCTGCAGGTAATCATCCGTGAACTCACCTCTGGAGAAGAACTTGTAAAGGACATTGAAGTCGTCCCGCGTATTCAACGGCAAGAAGCCCAATTCTGAAAGCAACGCAAGGGTGCGGTTTTTCACGCAGCAAAACAGGTTGGTAAGGTTCCCGTTGAAGTCGTTGTAGACCTCCATGCACCCCTTCCGAGTAGGGCGGTTCATGGTTACTGTGCCGCTGCCCCCAAACACATCGATAAAGCGGCTATATCGCTCCGGTGCCATCTTGTTAATGATCCACAGCAGCTTACCTTTGCCCCCTACCCAGGGGATAAAGCTGTTCAAGATGCACCTTCTCTCAAGGGAAACGCATCCAGTGACCGCTCTAATCCGTGCCTTGCTGCCGCCAGTCCATTTTCCATGCTTTGAAGCTGCTGAATCGTGGAGTAGACTTCGCCGGCAGTCGCAGCGTAGAAATATCCGCATCGATCACTCCCAATGGGAATACCCTTGCGCCTCATACGATTTACCAGTTTACGAAGATTTGTTCCGCTAATCCCGAGGGCTGCTTCCAGTTCAGCACCGCTCGCTCTGTATTTTCGCCCAGTACATGCTCCTTTCAGGTAATTCAACAATTTTTCTTCTCGCATTTCTGCTCCTTTCCGAGACCACTATCCCGGATTAGGGAGCGAAATGAGAAAAAAAGAAGGGGCCGCTTTCCCCATCCGGGAATACGGCCCCTTGCTGTTAATTTTTCTGCCCCGTCCATACAGGACGGTTGCCGTTCTTCTTGCTCCTGTGAATCGAATAACATCTCCAATATACTTTAAGAACGGATTCCGTTCAAAAGGAGATTGCTGTATGGATCAGGTCGCATTGGGAAAACGAATCAAAACTGCCCGTGAGCGTGCCGGTATGACGCAGGAGGATCTTGCTGCTGCCGTGGACTACAGCGTGGACCACATGAGTGTGGTCGAGCGCGGAGTCAAAGCACCAAAGCTGGATAAGCTGGTTACCATCGCCAATGTACTCAAGGTTGGAACGGACGAGCTGCTTCAGGATAATTTGGATGCGGCAACGCTGCTTCACGCCACAGAGCTCTCCGAGCGATTGAAAACACTGTCCCCAGAAGGGCAGCGTAAGGTGATGAATGTGCTGGACACTTTGGTCGACGAATTGCGGTAACACCGGTGCAGAGGTTTGCTTTTTTGCAGACCTCTGTTTTTTTCGACTGCGTTCGACGCTTTTCCCCTAAACCTCTGTGCTATTGTAGTTCTATAAGAACGGCAACCGTTCAAAATAGCAAGGAGAGATACCATGAAGAGAAAGAACATAAGCGCCGATACCGCACTGTTAGAAGTTGCCCGTAGACACAACACCACCGTAGATGAGGTACGAAAAGAAATCCGGATTGCAATGGCGGTGGCAATGTGTAGCCCTGATCCTGATGTACAGAAAAGATGGCGTGAGATTCCACATGGTGCCGAAGTCCTCACGCCGGAAGACTTTATCGCCTATGCTGCGCGGAAATGCCTGGAGAGGTTGTAAGCTGCTTTACTCATCTCATCGTCATGTTCGCTTCTGATGCTTTCTGTACTGGCGTCAGCATGGACTGATAGTCCGCACGGTGCAGCAGACCGTAGGGCGAGAGCACTGCGTTGTCCTCCCTGATGAGGTCGCAGCCGTAGGCGTAGAGGTTTACATGGGAAATCAGCAATTCCACCGAGTGGTCATCCGTCA
>ENA-OWPF01000440-OWPF01000440.1-human-gut-metagenome-genome-assembly--contig:-NODE-440-length-48190-cov-60.632180_pt1 | contig 48190 bp, 52 predicted proteins | sample MGYA00248261_ERZ651840 | MGnify/ENA primary metagenome ERZ651840 (study PRJEB26924, sample SAMEA4378268) | human gut metagenome | biome: human gut; feature: human-associated habitat; material: faeces... | reverse complement strand
TAAAGTAGAAATATTTTTTTAAAATAAAATGTAACATATGTATTGACATTTAAGAGATATTCAACAAGATGAAAAATTTTATATTGCGTTAAAAAAGAAAAGATGTTATTATTATAATTAGTTGTATTTTGCATAGGTATATTGTATTAGAAATTTGAAAAAATTTTAAGTACTTTATACCTTTTTTATTTAAAAGAAAAAATGCTGAAAAGAATTTTTCTTCTCAGCATTTTTGTATAGGCTATTTAGAAAATGCAACAGCCCCTTTTAAAACTATATTAAATTAATTATAATTCTTCTCCACATCTTTTTAAAAGTCTTTCCCATTTAGTATCTACATCTTTTTGAATTCTATCAATGATATGTCTATTTTCAGGTTTGAAAAGATGTTTAAATCTTCCTTGTTTCTTTAAGAACTCTTCAATAGGCAGTTTTTTCTTAGGTCTGTAAGTCAGCTTCCATTCACCATTTATTACTTCAAAAAGAGGCCAGTAACAAGTTTCAACAGCTAATTTACACATCTCCATTAGATCTTCACTTTCATATCTCCATCCTCTAGGACAAGGAGCAAGTATATTTAAGAAAGCTGCTCCCTCTGTATAGATAGCCTTTTCAGCTTTTTCATGTAGATCTTTGAAGTTTCCCATAAATGTAGTTTGAGCAACATATGGAATATTGTGAGCTGCCATTACATCTGAAAGTTCTTTTCTAGTTTGATTTTTTCCTGTACTTTCACTTCCAAGTGGAGTAGTTGTAGTATCTGCTCCAATAGGAGTAGCAGAAGATCTTTGAATACCAGTGTTCATATATGCTTCGTTGTCATAGCATACATAAACCATATCATGTCCTCTCTCCATAGCTCCAGAAAGTGATTGGAATCCTATATCATATGTTCCACCATCTCCACCAAAAGCTATAAATTTATATGTATCATCAATTTTACCTTTTTTCTTTAAAACTCTATATGCTGTTTCAGCTCCACTGATAGTAGCAGCAGCATTTTCAAAAGCAGAGTGAATAAAAGAATCTTTCCAAGCTGTATAAGGATAAAGGAAAGTTGAAACTTCAAGGCAACTTGTAGCACTACAAATAACAGCTTGATCCTCCTCTTTTAGAGCTCTTAATACTCCTCTTACTGCAACTGGTGCTCCACAACCAGCACACATTCTATGTCCACCAGTAAGTCTTTCTGGTTTTTCCATCTCTTTTTTGAAATTATATGCCATATTATTATCCTCCTAACCTCTTACACCAAAATGTCTATATCTATTTTTAACCTCTTCATCTTTTTCTTTTAGTAAAGTTTCAAAGATCTCTTTGATATGGTTTGTAGTAACATCTCTACCACCAAGTCCATACACATAGTTTACCATTTTAGGTCTTGGGTTACAGTCATAAAGAGCAGATCTTACTTCAGCAAAAACAGGTCCTCCAGCAGCAGAGAATCCCTCAGATTTATCCATAACAGCTACCATTTTTATATGTTTAAGTGCTTGAGCAATCTCTTCCATAGGGAAAGGTCTAAATACTCTTATTTTTAAAAGTCCAACTTTTTTCCCTTCTTTTCTCATCTCATCTATAGCAGCTTTTGCAGTTCCAGCAGTAGAGTTAATAACAACTATTGCTACTTCTGCATCATCTAATCTATATTCTTCAAAGAATCCATATTTTCTTCCAGTTAATTTTTCAAATTCAGCAGCTACTTCAAGAATAACTTTTTTAGCATTTATCATAGCATGAGCTTGATTAACTTTATGCTCCATATAGTATGAAACAATATCATAAGGTCCCATAGCCACAGGTCTTTTAGAATTTAAAAGATAATCTTCTGGAGTATATTCTCCAACAAATGCTTTAGCCTTATCATCTTCAAGAAGTTCTATATTTTCAACAGCATGACTTGTAATAAATCCATCTTGGCAAATCATAACAGGAAGTTGAACATCTGGATGCTCACCTATTCTATTAGCTTGTAACATATTGTCATAAGCTTCTTGGTTTGTTTCACTATATATTTGAATCCATCCAGCATCTCTAGCACCCATAGAGTCACTATGATCAGCATTGATATTGATAGGTCCAGTAAGAGCTCTATTTACACATGCAAGTGTAATAGGTAATCTAGCTGAAGATACAACATAAAGCATCTCCCACATAAGTGCAAGTCCACAAGATGAAGTTGCAGTCATTGTTCTAGCTCCAGCAGCTTGAGAACCCATAGCAGCAGACATTGCACTGTGTTCTGATTCAACTGGAATAAACTCTGTATCAACTAATCCATCAGCAACAAATTTAGAGAAATATTGTGGTATCTCTGTAGAGGGAGTGATTGGAAAAGCTGGTACTACATCTGGATTTATTTGTCTCATAGCTATTGCTACGGCTTCATTTCCTGACATTCTTTCTCTTATACTCATTAAATTTACCTCCAAATTACTCTTTTATAAATTCTATTGCTTTAAATGGACAAGCTTTATAACAAATTCCACAACCTTTGCAATGATCCATATCAAAATCTAGTCTCTCACCATTTTTTACAGGAATTGCAGAGTCTGGGCAACAAGGAACACACAATAAACAGTTAGTACATTTATCTTTTAAAAATACAGGTTTCATAGATCTCCAGTCCCCTGTTCTAAAGTGAGCTGCACTTCCAGCTTCATAAACTATTCCACCTGGAGTTATATCTTGCCAAGTTATCTCTTCAGTGATAAGTATACCAGCTTTATTTTTCATTATTCTTTCACCTCTCTCATAGAACGAGTTAATGCTTCCATATTTCCTTTTAATACTTCAGGCTTACTTGCAAATTTATGTTTAAAAGATTCTTCCATAGCATTTAAAAATGCTTCCTCTTCCATAACTTCGCTAACTTTTACTACTGCCCCTAACATAGGAGTATTAGGGAAATTTTTACCAAGTGTTTCTTCAGAGATAGTTCTAGCATCACAAGTATAGACCTTTCCTTTGTAACCTTTTAATAATGGTTTAAACTCAGATGCAGATTTTGAACTATTTATAATAATAGCTCCATCCTCTTTTAATCCCTTTGTAACATCAACACTTTCAATAAGAGTTTCATCAACAACTACAACAAAATCTGGCTCATATATATTAGAGTGTACAGTTACTCTATTTTTAGATATACGATTGTAAGCTGTTATAGGAGCTCCCATTCTTTCAGGTCCATATTCTGGGAAACCTTGAACATACATTCCACCACTAAATGCAGCATCAGCTAAAAGAAGAGATGCAGTTTTAGCACCTTGTCCCCCTCTTCCATGCCACCTGATTTCAAAAATTTCTCTCATAGTTTTTTCACCTTTCCTTATGATTTACTAGATTTTTGAGCAAAATATTAGAAATATCATTTTTTATTGATACTAATTAGATTATACTGAATTTTTAGTAAAATTCAAGTATAAATTGATTTAAAATTAAAAGAAATAATCTAAATTTAAAATAAATGTATATAATTTTATCGAAGTATAAGAAGTTGATATAGTTTAAATAAAAAAAGAGCTGATATTTATCAGCTCCAAAAATCAAAATATAATTTTATCTCCAGTATTATTAGATATTAACTTAATATCTAAATTTTTAAAATAGCTCAGTGCTTTTTCCCCAGTACAATGGGAAACAGCTAAGAACTTAATATTTTTTTCCAGAAAATATTGTACAGTTTTTTCAATTCTCTCATCACTAGCTCTTGAAAGATGTAGTCCCCCAATAACTCCATAGATATTTTTTCCAGTTTCGTTAGTTATACTCTCAATAATATTACAAATTCCAATATGAGAGCAACCACAAATTAAAACCATTCCCTTTGGGGTATCTAAACCTATAACTAGCTCATCATTCATATGATCTAAAATAAAAGAATCTCCTATTTTTTTAAAATAATACTCAGCAGGTGGTTCAAAATCAAAATAACTTTTAAAATCTGTGAAAAAATCTATATTTTTTGAAAGTTTAAAACCATTAGAAATATATTTAATATCTATTTTGTTTTTTTCTAAATATTCTAAATCAAAATTATTTCCTAAAAACTCTTTTATATCAGGTTTTATTCTATATTTTTCTTGAAAAAATTTTGGAGTAATATATAGAGTAAAATCTTTATTGGAATTTTCAATAAAAGTTTTTAAACCACCAGTATGATCGTAGTGGCTGTGGCTTAAAACAATATGTTTTATATTATTAGGAACAATATCTAACTCCTTAAAATTATCAAAAAATAGCCCTGTTTGTCCAGTATCAAAGATAAGTTCAATATCCTCATCTTTAATAAAAAAAGAGAGTCCAAATTCATTTTTTAAATTTTGATTTTTTCCAAGATTATTTTCAATTAAAGTTATAATTTCCATTGTTAACTCCTACTTTTCATTTTAATGAAATTCCATTATTTTGAAAAATTATTTTTTACTTGAGAACCAATATACTACTGATGGAGTATTTTTAGGATTTTTATATCTGTGTGGAGCTCCCTCTTTGATAACAATAGAATCTCCCTCTTTTAATAAAAATATCTCTTTATCCACTTCAATTTCTAATTCTCCAGTGATAACAACTCCAATTTCTGAATATGAGTGCCCCCAAGACATATCACTAAATGTATCTCCACCTTCAATAGTTATAGCTATACCATTAAAATTTGATTTTCCATTAAGTAAACTTTCAACTTTTACATGAGATTCCATGTTTACAAAAATCTCCTCTCTCTCCTCTTTTTTAGTAACAGGAGATAGATTAAGAGTATTGTCTAAAATTTCCATTAAGTTTACATTAAGAGCTTGGCAAATCTGTTGTAGATTACTGATTGAAGGGCTATTTAGGTCTCTTTCAATATTACTTAAAAAACCGATTGATAATTCTGTTTTTTCTGAAAGTTCTTGAAGAGTGTATCCTAGTTTCTTTCTTATAGCCTTTATCTTTTCCCCTAATTTCATTAAAGTATAACCTCCATTAAATAAAATAATTCCTTATAATTATATCACACTTTATAAAAAAGTTAAAATAATATCACTATAATATAATTTCATTTTAGTATAAAAAATAGCGAAAAATTGCATATTGAAGGAAAAAATTATAACTTAAATTGAAATTATTTTCAAAATAATGAAAAAAATTATTGAAATAATATAATCTCTATGCTATAATCTTCCTGTAATTTTTTTATGTCAAAAAAACATCTATTGTTCACTAAGAGAATAATAAGTGTTGTTAAACTATACAAAGTTAAGTTTAAATTAAAAAGATAAGGGTAAAAGGAGACGAAAATGGAAATTTTAAAAGGAGTTGTTTTATTACTTGTAGTATTAGCAGGTTTTTCACTATTTAGTTTAAAGATGCCTAAGGGTATGAAGGCTATGGGAGCATTAGCAGGAGCAGCAACAGCAAGCTTTCTAGTTGAAGCATTTCAACTTTATGTAGGAGGAGATCTTTTAGGAATTGAGTTTTTAAAAGGAGTTGGACAAGCAGCAGGTTCAATGGGTGGAGTTGCAGCAGGAGCATTAGTTCCAATTGCTTTAGGAGTTAATCCAACTTATGCAATATTAATTGGAGCATCAGTTGCAGGATTTGGAATTCTTCCTGGGTTCTTAGCAGGATATATACTATCATTTGTAGTACCAAGAATTGAAAAGGTTGTTCCTCAAGGGCTAGATCTAATAGTTATTATCTGTTTTATTGCACCTTTAGCAAGACTTATAGCAGCAGTTTCTAATCCAGTAGTAAATTCAACACTTTTAAATATTGGTGGAATATTAGAAAGTGCTTCTCATACAAGCCCAATTTTAATGGGAATTATCTTAGGAGGAATTATAACAGTAGTAGCTACTGCACCTCTTTCATCAATGGCACTTACAGCAATGCTTGGACTTACAGGAGTACCAATGGCAATAGGGGCTCTTTCAGTAATGGGATCATCTTTCATGAATGGAGTATTCTTCCATAGAATGGGATTTGGAGATAGAAAAACTACAATAGCAGTGGCAATAGAGCCATTAACTCAAGCAGATATAATTTCAGCTAACCCAATTCCAGTATATGTAACAAACTTTATAGGTGGAGCATTAGCAGGAGTGATAGTTGCATTATTTGGTTTAATAAACAATGCTACTGGAACAGCTACACCAATAGCAGGACTTATGGTAATGTACGGATTTAATGATGCTTTAACAGTTACAAAAGTGGCATTAATGTGTGCAGGAGCAGGAATATTTGCAGGTTTCTTAGGTTCAATAATATTTAAGAACTATAAGATTAAAACAGTTGATGAGATAAGAGGAAAATAGAATAAGGAGGCAGTTTTGTGGATAGTTTAAAGGAATTATTTAAAATAGGTTGTGGACCATCTAGTTCACATACAATGGGACCAGAGAGAGCAGCTAAGAGATTTAAAGCAGAAACAGAAGATGCCGTTTCATATAGAGTAGAACTTTATGGAAGTTTAGCAGCAACAGGAAAGGGGCATCTAACTGACTGGATAATAGAAGAAACTTTAAAACCAAAGAAAACTGAGATAATATGGATGCCAGAATTTATCCATCCATATCACACTAATGGAATGAAATTTGAAGCATTAGATGAGAATGGAAATGTATTAAAAGATTGGTTAGTATTTTCAGTTGGTGGAGGAACAATAAAAGAGCTTACAGATAGTAGAAGTAATGCTGGAAAATGTTATCCTCTAACTAAAATGGATGATATCATTAAATGGTGTAAAGAGAACAATAAAGAGCTTTGGGAATATGTTGAACACTGTGAAGGAAAAGAGATTTGGGATCATCTAAAAAATATTCTTGATACAATGAATGCAGCTGTATCAAGAGGAATAAAAAAAGATGGAGTACTTCCAGGAAAATTAAGATACCCAAGAAAAGCTAAAGAGATCTATGATAAAATTGATAAAAAGAAAAACTATTTAGTTGTTACTAAAAAGATTTTTGCTTATGCTCTTGCAGTGGCTGAAGAGAACAGTAGTGCAGGAACTATTGTAACAGCTCCTACTTGTGGAGCAGCTGGGGTTATTCCTGGACTTTTAAGAGCTTTAATTGAAGAGTACGAATTAGATGAAACTACATCTTTAAGAGCTCTTGCAATAGCTGGATTAATAGGAAACCTAATTAAAGAAAATGCAACTATATCTGGAGCAGAAGCTGGTTGCCAAGCTGAAATTGGAGCAGCATGTTCTATGGCATCTGGAATGGCAGTATATATTTTAGGTGGAAATATAGATCAAATTGAGTATGCAGCAGAGATGGGAATGGAGCACCACTTAGGAATGACTTGTGACCCTGTTGGTGGATACGTACAAATCCCTTGTATAGAGAGAAATGCTATTGTTGCAGTTAGATCATTAAATACAGCTGATTATGCTCTTTCAACAAATGGAGAACACACTATTAGTTTCGATCAAGTTGTAATCACTATGAAAGAAACAGGAAGTGACATGTGCTCATCATATAAAGAGACATCAACTGGTGGATTGGCTAAATATTACGATAAATTTTTAAATGCTTAATTATGCCTGAACCCTTTAATTTATTTATATATTTAAAAGTAAAAAGACCTGTGAAAACAGGTCTTTTTGCTATCTTGCCATAGAATATATTTTTGCCATATCCTCTTTAAATAGTTTTTTAAATGAACCTATATATCTAGTTCCATTGTTGCTACACTTTTCAGCTAACATCTCTACATCTTCATCAGATAGATTGATTCCAGTTTCAGAGATAGATATAGGCATCTCAATCTCTTTATAGAAGTTTTCCATAGCTTCTATTCCTTTAATTGCCATCTCTTCATCTGTTCCTATTTTTTCTATTCCAAATACATTTTCAGCAAATTGTGCAAATCTTCTTGGATTTTCTTTATAGACATATCTTGCCCAAGATCCCCAGACAGCAGCTAGTCCAGCTCCATGAGCTATATCATAAACTCCACCTAAATCATGCTCTAATTGGTGAGTTGACCAATCTCCAATTCCACCACAACCAGTTAAACCATTGTGTGCTAAAGAACTTGCCCACATTATTTCAGCTCTAGCTTCATAGTTATTAGGATTTTCTAATGATAATTTTCCATATTTTAACATTGTTCTTAAAAGTCCTTCAGCTATTTTATCTGTAAGTTCTAAGTTTCCAACAGGAGAGAAATATCTTTCCATTGTGTGCATCATAATATCTACAACTCCACAAGCTATTTGATATTTAGGTAAAGTATAAGTAAGTTCAGGATTCATTATAGCAAATTTAGGTCTTGCATTGTCACAACCATAAGATCTTTTTAATTGCTCATCCTCTTTAGTAACAACACTTCCACTACTCATTTCACTTCCAGCAGCAGCTATTGTTAAAACAACTCCAATAGGAGCACATTTTTGAGTTTTTTTCTTTCCAATATATAGATCCCAAACATCTTCTATATCAGGATTAGCAACTCCATAACCAATTCCTTTGGCTGAGTCAATAACACTTCCTCCACCTACTGCTAAGATAAAATCTATACCATTTTCTTTAGCTAATTTTATTCCTTCATATATAAGAGATAATCTTGGATTTGGTTTAACCCCTCCCAATTCTACAAAAGCGATATTTTCTTCACTTAAAGAAGTTTTAATTCTATCTATTAAACCACTTCTTACAGCACTACCTCCACCATAATGGATTAAAACTTTTTTAGCTCCAAAATCTTTAGCAAGTTTACCAACATTTTTTTCTTCATCTTTCCCAAAAACAACTTTTGTTGGTGTGTAATAAGCAAAATTTTCCATAGTTACCTCCTTAAATTTTAAGTAAAACATATCTTTACATTGAATTCCATTTTCAAAGATTGGTTGTTTATAGTTAGTAATAAAAAAATCCTTAACAATATGTGAAAATTGAAATCCACATTTTTTGTAAAATCCAACTCCCTGCTCAGAAGTTCCTACTATAATATATCTATTTTTAAAGTTTTCTAAATATTTTTCACACAGAAGGTTAATCAATATTTTACCATAACCGCAGTTATGAAATTTTTCATAGATAGCAAAGTTTTTTATCTCATAAACAGTAGAAGAAAGCTCTATTACAGCCCCTTGTCCTATTAAAATATCTCTATGGTAAAATTCAAAAACCTCACAATTATCAATATATTTATCAATATATTTATCAATAGCCTCCTCTTCAGGATCAGCTAATAGGAGAAGATCTAAATTTTTCTTTTTATCTTTGATCTTTTTAAGATAGTAATATTTATTATTGATCATATACATATTAGAAAAGAGATTTTCTCTTATAATCAGTTAGTGTATTTCCAAGTTTTTTGATCAACTCTTCTACATCTATTTTTTCATCTATAATCTGTTTTAACTCTTTATCTGTAACTCCAATAAGTTGAACAAATTGAACTTTTCCATTTGGAGTGCTGAGCTCTCCAGCTTCGTCAAGAGTAGTAACAAATCCAGTTATATTAGATTTAGAACGTGAATCCATACCTGTTTTTTGTCCTGTATATATATATTCATAAGGTTGGAAGATACTTCCATCTTCATATGAAATTTTAGCAAGAGATTGTAAAATTCCACAGATGCAACCTATTTCATCATCTTTATTAATAAGAGAGGATTTTTTTAGTTTTAATGTAAGTTCAAATCCATAACCACTGTATTCATAATCTTCAGATTCTTTTTCATAAAGTTCAGAAAAACCAAAAGTTACAAAATGAAAATAATCTCCACCATCATATACACTTATTCCATCTAATGGATCTTCTCCACCAAGACGCCAAGAAAGCATTGGAGCATAGTGTAAAGGCTCTTTTTGAGTTGGGTATATCTTTTCAAAAGTAGCTACAATGGCATCCCAACCAGGAGCTTCTATTTTTTCTATTATATTTGAATTTTTTTTCATTTTTCCTCCTACAATTAAGTTGTTACAAAAAGTATACTATTTTTAATATTTTTTTTCAATTGATAATAAAAAAAGGGCTGAATTTTATTTCAACCCTCAGAAAGAACTATTTATTTTTAATCATTATATCAAGAATAACTTCATCAGTTATCTTCATACCAACTTGTCCAAGAGTTCCTACATTTTTAATAGTAGATTCAACATTTCTACCAATGATTCCCTCTCCAAACTCAAATTTTCTATTTTTAGAAGCAGCATAATATCCATCAAGTGCAGCAGATACTCCACTTGCAATTTTAGTTGCACATGAACTTTTAGCTCCATCGCAGATAACTCCAGACATTGTTCCAAGAGTAGTTTCAATAGCATAACCTATTTGTTCAATAGAAAGTCCAGATAGGAATGATATAGCCCCAGCAACTCCAGCACTTGCACAAATAGCTCCACAATATGCTGATAATCTTCCTATATTACTTTTAATATGGATTGTAGTCATATGAGAGAAGAATAATCCTCTAATAAGTTGCTCATATGGAAGATTTTTTAATTCACAGAATTTAATAACAGGTAGAGAACAAGTCATTCCTTGGTTTCCACTTCCACTTGTAGTCATAACAGGTAGAGAGCAACCATTCATTCTAGCATCACTTCCAGCACTTGCAAAAGATGCCATATTATTTCTTAAATCATTTCCATAGAATCCTTCTTCAATTCCCTCTTTCATAAGTTTTCCAATAGAAAGTCCATAATAATTTGTTAATCCTTCATTTGCAATAGCTGTGTTATAATCTATAACCTTTTTAAAAGTTGGTTCAATTAAAGATAGGTCGATAGTTTTTGCTAAATTATAGATTAGTTCAACAGATAAAAACTCTCTATCAGTCATTACACTATCACAAGAGCAATCGTCACATAGACAACCTTTTAATTCTTCACCATTTTTAAAGATTCTAGTGATATTTGTGTGGTAGTTTTGAATCTCTACCATAGCAGAATCATTACCGTAAATTCCTTCTATTCTTATATATAATTTTATATCTCCATCATTTAGATGAACATGAATTTTATCAGAGTTAAGGTACTCTTTTACTTCAGGTAGACGAGTAGTATCAACATGGGCAATAACCATAAGTTCTCTTTCGCATTCACCAAGGATAGTACCCATAGCAACTGAAGCTTCTATTCCAACCATTCCATTAGAGTTAGGTATTTTTACACTTTTAACATTTTTTACTATATTTCCAGAAAGATAGATATCTATTTTTTCAGGAACATTTCCAAGAACACTTCTTAATTTACTAGCTGCATAAGCAATAGCAATTGGTTCAGTACAACCTTCAGCAGGTATTAACTCCTCTTCTAATATTTTTAAAACTTTTTCTAAATTATTATTGTCCATATACACTTCATCTCCTTTTATTTTCTACATTCCTAGATAGTGAATTCCACCACCAATTCCTAGTGGGATATTAAATACAAACCAAATGATAAGAAGAATAATCCATCCTATTAAGAAAGCTATTGAGTATGGAAGCATCAATGAAATCATAGTTCCCATACCACTTTTCTTATCATATTTTTGAGCAAATGCCACAACTAATGGGAAGAATGGCATTAAAGGTGCAATTACATTTGTACATGAATCTCCTACTCTATAAGCAGCTTGAGTAAGTTCAGGAGAGAATCCAATTCTCATAAACATAGGTACAAATATAGGTGCCATAATAGCCCATTTTGCTGAGTCAACAGCGATAAATATATTTATAATAGCTGTCATTACTATAAATGCAAATATTAATGGAACTCCAACAAATCCAGTTTCTTGTAGGAAATTAGCTCCCTTTACAGATAGGATAATTCCAAGATTTGAGTAGTTGAAGAAAACCACAAATTGAGCAGCAAAGAATATCAATACCATAAATCCAGAAAGGTTATTTATAGATTTAACCATTAAGTTGATAATATCTTTATCAGATTTTATAGTTCTAGCTCCAATTCCATAGAAAATTCCTGGAATCATAAAGAACATAGACATTAAAAATACAATTCCACTCATAAATGGAGAACGAAGAAGTTCACCAGTTGTAGGGTTTCTAAGTAGTGCATTTTCAGGAACAACAAGCATACCAACAACAATAAAAAACACAACTAAGCTGATTAATGCAAATTTCATACCTCTTTTTTCATCAAGAGAGATATCATCTACAGCTATTTTTTCTTCAGGAATATACTCTCCCAATCTAGGCTCAATTATTTTTTCAGTAACAAGAGTTCCTACAAATGTAATAAGGAAAGTTGATGCAACCATAAAATACCAGTTTCCTGTTGGAAGTACAGTATAGTTTGGATTGATCATTCTAGCAGCTTCAGTAGACATTCCAGCAAATACAGGGTCATTAGTACCTATTAATAGGTTGGCACTCCATCCCCCAGAAACTCCAGCAAAAGTAGCAGCAAGTCCAGCTATTGGATGTCTTCCAAAACTCATAAATAGAATAGCTCCAAGTGGAACAAGCATAACATAACCAGTTGATGATGCAACGTTAGACATAATTCCAAGGAAAATAACAGTAGCTGTAACAGCTCTTCTTGGTGTAACTGCAACTATTTTCTTTAGTACAGCAGCCATAAATCCACTACCATCAGCAACTCCAACTCCCATAATAATAGTAAATACAGTTCCTAGAGCTATAAAGCTAGTAAAGTTGTTGATAACAGAAGTATACATAAATCTTATACTATCTGGAGAAAGTAGATTTACAACAGCAGTTTCTTTAGTAATTAAAGATTTTGTAGCACTGTCATAAGTTTCGTAAGAAACTTTTACTCCCATTTTTGCAGTGATATAAGATACTGCTATAAGTATAAGAGTGAAAATAATGAACATTGTAGTAGGGTGTGGAAGTCCATTTCCAACTCTCTCAACAACGTCAAGGGCTTTTAAAACCCAATTTTTTTTTGATTGATTGTTTGCCATAATTTCTTTAAAATCCTCCCAGAAAAATTATTTCACTTATTATATAAGCAAAAATAGTGCCAAGTAATAAAAAAAGAAGATTAGTTAAATAAGATCTTAAATATTACTTTTTCAATTAAATTATATAAGATGACAGTTTTTCAAAATGGAAAAATTTTCAAATTGAAAATTAAAATGGTAAGTTTTTTCAAAATGAAAAAAATAAAAAGAGAGAATAAAACTCTCTCTTTAATAAAAATATTAAACTATTTTAGTAGTCCAATCTTCAACATTCCATACATCAGTTACGACGTCCATATAAAAATCAGGTTCATGGCTTACTAGAAGCACAGTTCCTTTAAACTCTTTAACAGCTTTTTTTAACTCCTCTTTAGCATCAATATCTAGGTGGTTAGTAGGCTCATCAAGTATTAAAAGATTGATATTTTTTAGCATCAATTTGCATAGACGAACTTTTGCATTTTCTCCCCCAGATAAAACTTGCATTTGACTTGTAATATGATCAGTTGTAAGTCCACATCTAGCAAGAGCAGCTCTAACCTCTCTATTTGTCATACTTGGATACTCATTCCAAATAAAGTCGAGAGCAGTTATATTTTCAGATTTTTCCTCTTGTTCAAAATATCCTATCTCTAAAAATTGTCCATGTTCAACCTCTCCAGCTACTGGTTTTATAATCCCTAACAATGTTTTTAAAAGAGTTGATTTTCCAAGTCCATTAACACCTTTAATAGCAATTTTTTGGTTTCTTTCAACAGTAAAGTTTAGAGGTTTAGTAAGAGGTTCATCATAACCAATAACAAGATTTTTAGCTGTAATAACTTCTCTACTTGGAGTTCTAGCAGAAGTAAATTCAAATTCAGGTTTTAATTTTTCTTTTGCTATCTCTATAATCTCCATTCTATCAAGTTTCTTTTGACGGTCTTTAGCTAAGTTAGTAGTGGCAACTCTAGCTTTATTTCTAGCAATAAAATCTTTAAGGTGAGCAATCTCTTTCTGTTGTTTTTTATATGCTTGTTCAATCTGTCTTTTCTTCAATTCATACATCTCTCTAAATTGATAGTAATCTCCAGTATAACGAGTTAAAACAGCATTTTCTACATGGTAGATAACATTTACAACATCATTTAAAAAAGGAATATCATGAGAAACTAAGATAAAAGCATTTTCATAATTTTGTAGAAAATTTTTAAGCCAAGCTATATGGTTTTCATCTAGGAAGTTAGTAGGCTCATCAAGTATAAGAATCATAGGATTTTCAAGTAGAACTTTAGCCAATAAAATTTTAGCTCTCTGTCCCCCAGAAAGTTCAGACACATCACGTTCTAAACCTATATCAGTTAGTCCAAGCCCAGCAGCATACTCCTCAATTTTAGAATCCAGAGAGTAAAAATTTCCATCTTCAAGGATACTTTGAATCTCTCCAGCCTCTTCAATAAGAGCATCCATCTCTTCAGGGGTACAATTTCCCATCTTATCATATATACCTATCATCTCTTGTTCTAGATCATACATATGAGCAAAGGCAGAACGAAGAATATCTCTTATTGATTTTCCCTTTTCTAAAGTACTATATTGATCTAAATATCCAGTTGTGATATGTCTACACCAAGAGATTTTTCCTTCATCTGGTAGAAGCTTTCCAGTTATTATGTTTAAGAAAGTTGTTTTTCCCTCTCCATTTGCCCCAACAAGTCCTATATGTTCCCCTTTTAATAGACGGAAAGAGGCATTTTCAAGAATTGCTCTTGAACCATATCCATGGCTTACATTTGAAACATCTAAAATACTCATAAAATAAAATTTATCTCCTTTTATTAATCTATTCTATTTAGTATAACAGAAAATCTTAATTCTAGCTAGAAAAAACCTTGAATTGTTTTTTATTTTTTATAAATGAAAGATATTATCTTTTATTTGAAAGCGTTTTATTGACTTAAATTAGAAAATTGATATATAATATAAAGAAAAGGAGTTGATATTTATGGGACGTACTTTAATAAATTTTAGAATAGATGAAGAATTAAAATCAGATTTAGAAGAGATTTGTGAAGATATGGGAATGTCATTGAGCACAGCATTTACAATTTTTGCCAAAAAATTAGCTAGAGAGAGAAAAATACCATTTGAAATTGACTCTGATCCATTTTATTCTAAAAAAAATATGAAAAGATTAGAAAAGTCTATTGAACAATTAGAAAAAACAGGTGGAACAGTTCATAATATTAAAATTGATGGTGTAGATCTATGATTAAGGCTTGGAGTGATGAAGCTTGGGAAGATTTTCAATATTGGCTTAAAAATGATAAAAAAACATTGAAAAGAATTTTACTTATAATACAGGATATTGATAGAAATGGATATGTTGGAATTGGAAAACCAGAGCCATTAAAATATAATCTAAGTGGTTATTGGAGTCGAAGAATAGACGATGCTAATAGAATAGTATATAAGATAGAAAATGATGTTATTAAAATAGCTCAATGTGGTTCTCATTATAGAGATAAATAAAAAACCTTGAATAAAATCAAGGTTTTTTTGAAATATGGCTTATATTGAAATACTTAAAATTTCTCTCAGTAGATTTAACTTTATCACTAATTTTATCTAGTTCATTTAAACAAACATCAATATTTTTATCCAATTGATATATTCTTTTTTCAGTGATAAAAGATTTTTTAAAGAGAGTTGAGAAGATTTTAGAAAATAGAGAATCTTTTTTATTCTTTTTTAAATCAAAAATATCTATATCTTTTAAAAAATTTGAAAATTCATCTATACTTGAACGGCATAGATTATTTGCTGAAATACCTGTATTTTGATGGTAACTAAAGTTAGATATTTTAGAAGAGATTTCATATAAGAAATTTGCAGCATACTCAATTTTCTCATATGGAAGAATTTTTACTTTTTTTACAGCTTCAATATATATATCTTCATCAACCCCAATTTCACCAGCAGTTTTTCTAAACTTTTCTTCATTGGGGTTTTCAGAGAGAAGCTGTCCACATAAAAAACATCCAACGAGCTTATCACCAATAATAATTGGACTTGCAAAATCTATAAGCCCTGCATGGCAACGATAGACAACAGGTTTTTTTAAAGCCTTTGCTTTTGCTCCACCATAAGCATCACAAAGAGTACATTTTTTAAATCCAATTTTACTTCCTCTTGTATGAATACTACAAAACTCTGTAAAATTACTAGGTTCAGTGAGAGGAATTCCATTTGTATCTGTTATTACACTGGCTATTCCAAACTCTTCAGCAAATCTATTTTGTAAAATTTGAAAAAACTCTATATCTAAAAAATCATCTGATATATTTTTTCCCTTTTCCATTTAACTTCTCCTTTATTTTAAAATATAGCCAAACCCTCTCTTAGATATTAGAACTTCATTTAAAATAGGTAGTTTTTTTCTAAGTCTTTTTAAACATTGATCAACAGCTTTATCGCTGATATCAAAATTTTCTTTCCAAACATGATTTAAAATACTCTCTCTTGTAAGAAGTAAACCTCTATTGACAATAAAATAAGATAGAAGTTCAAACTCATTTCTAGAAAGTTCAATAGGTTCATTGTCATATAGCATAGTTTTATCTGAGGAGAATAATTTTATATTTTCATATGTAAGAATATCTTTATTTTGTGGAACTCTCACAATAAATTTTTTTAACCGAATCAATAACTCTTTAGAGTCAAAAGGTTTTTTTATATAATCATCACAACCCATTTCTAAAGTTTTATTTACAGTTTCTTGAGAAGTTTCAGCTGTTAAAGCAAGAATAAAAGGAGAACCAAAATATTTTGGGTTGCTTTTTATCTGCTCACAAATATAACTTCCATTTCCATCTGGTAGCGAAAGATCAAGAAGTATTATTTCTGGTGTTTCTTTTTTTAAAATTTCCATTCCCTCTTTAATAGAAGCAGCTTCTAAAAACTTGATACTTTTCTCTTCAGATAAGATTATCTTTAGAATATCTCTAGTTTCTTCAGAATCTTCTATTGTTAGGACTTTAATCATTATTATCACCTTTTTTCTTAGCAAATATAAATTTTTCTAAATAACTAAATAAAACAGATTCGTTAATAGGTTTTGTAATATATCCATCAAAACCATAAGGTAGATATTTCTCTTTATCTCCAATAATAGCTTGAGCAGTAAGAGCAATAACAGGAGTATTTTTTAACTCTTCATTAGCTTTTATATGAGATATAGTTTGTAATCCATCCATAACAGGCATATGAATATCTAAAAATACTACATCAAATTTCTTTTCTTTCATAGCTTTTAAAGCATTGAGACCATGTTCAACACAAGTAACACTTATAAGTGGAGATTCTAAAACAGCTTTTAAGAAATCTCTATTTTCTTCAACATCTTCTGCAATTAGAATTTTAATCTGTTTAGTATTAAATTGAAGATACATATTAAATAGATCATTGTAATCAATAGTATGAGTCATTCTTTCTAACTCTTCAATATAATATAGTATTGTATCAAAAGATATAGGATTTTTCTTTAACTCTTCAGATATTTTTTTAGAAATATCATATATTAATGTAAGATTTAGATTACCATAAGTACCAAGAATCAAATGATTTATCTCACGTATCTGTTCAACATTTTGTTTTTTGTAAGCTTCTTTTAAACTTTTTAATCTAATTGGGAATTTTAAAATACTTTTTAATAGTATAGATTTTATACTTGGATTATTAGAATTTAACAGTTTTGTAAGTATAACTGAGAAATTCTCATTTTTCTTTTCAAATACTTCAATAGGAATACTTACATTAAATGTAGTTCCAACCATAACCTTACTTTCAACAGTAATAGTCCCTTTAAGAATTTCAACTAATTTTTTTGTAATACTTAGACCCAAACCAGCTCCAGAAGAGTGTTTATTAATTTGTCCAAAACTTTCAAAAATATATTCTAAATGATCTTTAGATATACCTATACCACTATCATAAACACTAAAATTAAGGAAATTACTATTTACATTAACTTCACAGAAAACAAACCCTTTATTTGTATATTTAATAGCATTATGAATAAGATTTTTAACTATCTCGTAAATTTTCATCTTATCAGAATATATTGTTATATCATTTTTATCATATTTAATTTCAAATTTTAGATTTTTAGTCACTGCTAAGGAGTTGTGTTCATAGAATATATCTTGAAAAAGTTCTTTAACACTAAAAGATTCAAAGTTAAGATCAACTTTTCCAGATTCGATTTTAGAGAAATCTAAAAGTTCATTTGTAAAATTAAGAAGTTTAACTCCAGATGTATGAATAATATCTAATTTATCTTTTATCTCTGAATTTGGATATTCTTTTAGAAGTAGTTTTGAATATCCAATTATAGGAGTTAAAGGTGTACGCATTTCATGGCTGATTTTAGCTAGAAATTCACTTTTAGCTCTATTTGCTGATTCAGCAACTTCCTTTGAAAAACTTAACTCTTTAGTTCTTTGTTCTACTATATCTTCAAGATTTTTATTAAGTAATCTTAATTTTTCACTTAATGCTTCTGCTTTCTCTTTTTCTCTTTTTATCTCTCCCTCTTTAACTAATATGTCTAAGATATCTGTTTTAACAGAGGAGAAAACTTTATAGAAACAATCCTCTAAATTTAAAAAGTCATCTTTAAGTTGACTAACAAATTTTTTATTAATTTCAGAAAGCACAGTTTCAAACTTATCTAAAAGATTATACAAGTTTAAAAGTGCGAATTTATTAACAAAAACAGATACTAAAAAAAATAGTATAGATAATACAATTAATTTTATCACAAGAATATTATTTACAGTAATTGAAGATCTTAATAGATATAGAATTATAATGCAAAAAATAATAAAAATTAGAGTATTAAAAGCAGCAATTTTTTTGTGAATATTCATAAAGTATTACACTCCTAAATATAGAAAATAAAGTTAAATATATAATAATAAAATAGAGAAAATGACATTATAATGACAATTTGCTCTAATACTATATTATATGAATATTAAAAATATAGCAACTATTTTTTTATAAGGAGGTTGAAAAATGGATATTTTTAAAGTGACAACTGAAGTTTATGCAGATGCTGATATAAAAAATATACTAGCAGAACTAAAAAGTAAAAAAGTTACTATTATAACAGATGCTATGATGGTAAAAGTTGGATTGATTGCAAAAGTTGAAGATGCTTTAAAAAAATCAGATATTCAGTATGATATTTTTGATGGGGTAGAGATGAATCCATCATTAGAATCAGTAAAAAGAGCATTAGATCAAGTAATTGATTTTTCTCCAGAAACTATTATTGCAGTGGGAGGAGGATCAACTCTTGATTCAGCTAAAGCAGTAAGATACTTTTTAAAGAGAACAGGAATAGATATTCCAGTGATAGCTATCCCAACTACAAGTGGAACAGGTTCAGAAGTAACTTCATATGCAGTAATAACTGATACAGTAAATAGTGTAAAAATTCCTATAAAAGATGAAGAGATGATGCCTAAAATAGCTATTTTAGATCCAGAATTTACAAGAACACTTCCAAAATCTGTAGTTGCAGATGGAGGAATAGATGCTTTAACACATGCAATAGAAGCATATAGTTGTTCAGTAGCAAATTTCCATACACAAATTTATGCTATGACAGCAATAAAAGGTATTTTTAAGAATCTTTTAAAAATGTACAAAAATATTGAAGATAGAGATGCTAGAGTAGAAATGGCGAAAGCATCATGTATAGCAGGAATAGCTTTTGAAAAATCAGGTTTAGGAATAAACCACAGTGTTGCTCATGCAATAGGTGGAAAATTCCATAAACCACATGGAAGATCAAATGGTGTAGTACTTCCATATATTATAAGATTTAATAGTGAAAATATGGAAACTGCTCAAAGATATTATGAGATAGCAAAAGAGCTAGAACTACCTTGTAGTTCAGTTAAAGAGGGAGCAGAAAGTTTAGCAATAGCAGTTGAGATTTTAAATAGAGAATTAGGAATTCCAGCTAGAGTTAAAGATATGGAAATAGATGAAGTTGAATACAATAAACTTATTCCTGAAATGGCAGAAACAGCTTTAAATGATATTTGTACAAGTGGAAATATTAGAAAAGTTAGTGTTGAAGATTTAGAAAAAATTTTTAGAAAAGTCTTTTAATATGTATTAAAAAAAGTTAAATATGACATTAATGTGACATTTTATCTTAATATAATTAAATAGATAATTTAAAAATAGCTTTTTTATATAAAAAATCAATTAAAGGGGGGTAAAAATTAATGCAAGATAAGTTAGTAGAGAAAATGATGGCAGAAGTTATGGAAAAACTAAAAGATAAAAAAGGTGAAACACCTTGTGTACCTGAAAAGAGAGAGTGCCGTTTAACAGAATTTGTAGGAGTTACTACTCACGGAAATGGAATTGGATTAGTTATTGCCAATGTAGACCCAGCACTTCATGAAGCTATGGGAATAGATAAAAAATATCGTTCAATAGGTATTCTTGGAGCAAGAACAGGAGCAGGACCTTTCATCATGGCAGCCGATGAAGCAGTAAAAGCTACAAATACAGAAGTAATTAGTATAGAACTTCCTAGAGATACAGAGGGAGGAGCAGGACATGGATCTTTAATTCTATTTGGAGCTGAAGATGTATCAGATGCTAGAAGAGCAGTAGAAGTTGCAATAGCAGCAGTAACTGAAAAATTTGGAGATGTTTATGGAAACCCAGCTGGACATATTGAACTTCAATATACAGCAAGAGCATCATATGCTTGTAACAAAGCATTTGGAGCACCTTTAGGAAAAGCATTTGGAATAATCGTTGGAGCACCAGCAGCAATTGGAGTAGTTACAGCAGATACAGCTTTAAAAGCAGCTAATGTAGAAGTACTTGCTTACTCATCACCAGCTAAAGGAACTAGCTTCTCAAACGAAGTTATTTTAGCAATATGTGGAGATTCAGGAGCAGTTAGACAAGCAATTCTTGCTGCTAAAGAAGTAGGAGTTAAACTTCTTGAAACTTTAGGAGGACCAGCTCCATCAGGATCACACCCATATATCTAGAATTAAGCAAAATAGTTGAAAGCTGAAAATCAATTAGGAGGTTAGAATGAGATCTAAACGTTTTGAAGTATTAGGTAATAGACCTGTAAATAAAGATGGATATGTAAAAGAGTGGCCTGAAGTAGGGTTAATAGCAATGAACTCTCCTCTAGACCCTAAACCAAGTGTAAAAGTAGTTAATGGAAAAATAGTTGAACTTGACGGAAAGAAAAGAGAAGACTTTGACTTATTAGACTACTTTATCGCAGATTATGGAATTGTAGTTGAAAATGTTGAAAAAGTAATGGCTATGGACTCTTTAGAAATAGCTAGAAAATTAGTTGATATAAATGTATCAAGAGATGAAATCTTAAAAATCACTCTATCATTAACTCCAGCAAAAGTTGCTGAAGTAATGGGAAAAATGTCTGTATTAGAAATGATGATGGCAGTTAATAAAATGAGAGCTAGAAAAACTCCATCTAACCAATGTCACGTAACTAATATTAAAGACAACCCAGTTCAAATAGCAGCTGACGCAGCAGAAGCTTCTTTAAGAGGATTTGCTGAAGAAGAAACTACAGTTGCTGTTACAAGATATGCTCCATTTAATGCAATATCTTTACTAGTTGGATCACAAGTTGGAAGACCTGGAATCTTAACTCAATGTTCTGTTGAAGAAGCTACAGAATTATTACTAGGAATGAGAGGACTTACAGCTTATGCAGAAACTGTGTCAGTTTATGGAACTGAACCAGTATTTATAGATGGAGACGATACTCCATGGTCAAAATCATTCCTTGCATCAGCTTATGCTTCAAGAGGATTAAAAATGAGATACACTTCAGGAAGTGGATCAGAAGTTCTAATGGGATATGCTGAAGGATGTTCAATGTTATATCTAGAAGCTCGTTGCTTATTTATAACTAAAGGTGCAGGAGTACAAGGAATTCAAAATGGATCAGTAAGTTGTGTTGGAGTACCAGGAGCAGTACCAGGAGGAGTAAGAGAAATTCTTGCTGAAAACCTAGTAGCTATGATGCTTGACCTTGAATGTGCTTCAAGTAATGACCAAACATTTACACATTCAGACCTAAGAAGAGTAGCAAGATCACTAATGCAAATGATACCAGGAACTGACTTTATCTGTTCAGGATATAGTTCAACTCCTAACTATGACAATATGTTTGCTGGATCAAACTGGGATGCTGAAGACTATGATGACTGGAACATAATTCAAAGAGACTTAAGAATAGATGCTGGATTAAAACCAGTAAAAGAAGAAGATGTAGTAAGAGTTAGAAATAAAGCTGCTAGAGCAATTCAAGCTGTATTCGAAGCTTTAGGACTTCCTGAAATTACAGATGCTGAAGTAGAAGCTGCTACATATGCACATGGAAGTAAAGATATGCCAGAAAGAGACATGGTTGCTGATATGAAAGCTGCTACTGAAATGATGGAAAGAGGAATTACAGGAATGGACGTTGTAAAAGCTCTTAAAACTAAAGGATTTGATGATGTTGCATCAGATTTATTAAAACTAATGAAACTTAGAGTTGCTGGAGACCACTTACATACATCAGCAATATTAGATAAAGACTTTAATGTAATCAGTGCTGTAAATGATAGAAACGACTATGCAGGACCAGGAACTGGATATCAAATTACTGCTGAAAAATGGGAAGAACTATCAAATATTGGAAATGCAGTAGATGCATCAAAAATCAAATAGTTTAGGGGGTAAAAGATGCAATTGAACGAAAATGAAATCAGAGGAATCATTGAAGAAGTTATAAAGAGATATGCTGGAGAATCTTCTGCTACTCCTGCAGAACCAGTTAAAAAAGAAGTAGAAAAAAGAGAAGGAAATCTAGAATTAGTAGAAGTTGGAGAAGCTAAAAAAGGAACTAGAAGTGATGAAGTTATAATAGCTGTTGCAGCTGCTTTTGGAAAATATCAAACTGAAACTATAACTCATATACCTCATGCTGACGTTTTAAGAGAACTTATGGCTGGTATAGAAGAGGAAGGACTTACTCCAAGAGTAATAAGAGTTTTAAGAACTTCAGACGTTTCAATCCTTGCAAATGACGGAGCTAAATTAAGTGGATCAGGAATAGGAATAGGAATTCAATCTAAAGGAACAACAGTTATTCACCAAAAAGATCTATTCCCATTAACTAACCTTGAGTTATTCCCTCAAGCTCCATTACTAGAGAGAGAGCATTATAGAATGATCGGAAAAAATGCTGCTAAATATGCAAAAGGAGAAACTCCAAAACCAGTTCCTCAAATGAATGACCAAATGGCAAGACCTAAATATCAAGCTATTGCAGCATTATTACACATAAAAGAAACTGAACACGTTGTAGTAAATGCAAAACCAGTAGAATTAAAACCTATTTTTAAATAAAAATAATTAAGGTGGTGAATTAATTTGGACCAACAATTACTAGAAAAAATGATAAGAGAAGTAATGCTTTCTATGGCAAAAGGAGAAAGCAATTCAAATACAGCAACAACTAACTGTGGAGAAACTACTAGTAAGGATTATCCTTTAAGCCAAAAGAAAGCTGACGTAGTTAGATCTGCAACTGGAAAAAAACTTGAAGAATTTACAATGGAAAATGTAATGAATGGAACAATTGGAGCAGCTGACTGTAGAATAGCTCCAGAAACTCTAGAGATGCAAGCTCAAGTAGCTGAAAGTGTAAATAGACACTCTTTTGCTAGAAACTTAAGAAGAGCTTCAGAACTTATAGCAGTTCCTGATACAAGAATTCTTGAAATATACAATGCTTTAAGACCATATAGATCAACAAAAGAGGAGTTATTAGCAATAGCTGATGAACTTGAAACTAAATATCATGCTTCTGTAAATGCTCAATTTATAAGAGAAGCAGCAGAATTATATGAAAAAAGAGACAGATTAAGAAAAGACTAATCTTTCCCTGTTAGGAGGAAAAATGAAGCTTATTGTAGGAATAGATATAGGAAATGCAACAACTGAAAGTACTCTTGCTGAAGTAAATGGTAAAGAGATAAATGTCTTAAGTAGTGGAATAGTAAAAACTACTGGTATTAAAGGAACAAAAGAGAATGTAAAAGGTGTATTTGCCTCTTTACAAAAGGCCTTTAACGCTGCTGGAAGAGATATGAAAGATCTTTCTTTAGTAAGAATAAATGAAGCAGCTCCTGTTATAGGTGACGTTGCTATGGAAACTATAACAGAAACTATAATAACTGAATCTACAATGATAGGTCATAATCCTACTACTCCAGGAGGAGCAGGAATAGGAGTAGGTATATCTGTTCTTTTAGACAATATAGATGAGAAACTATCAGGAAAAGAGGTAATCGCTCTTATACCAAAACATATAGATTTTCAGGATGCAGCTAGAAAAATCAATGATATGACAGCTAAAGGGGTAGATATAAGAGGAGCAGTAGTTCAAAAAGATGATGCAGTTCTAATAAATAATAGACTGAATAAGAAGATACCAATAGTTGATGAAGTATTGCACTTTGAAAAAATCCCAGTAAATATGTTGACAGCATTAGAGGTAGCCGAAAAAGGAAAGGTTATCTCTATGCTATCAAACCCATATGGAATAGCTACTTTATTCAAGCTAACTTCTGAAGAGACAAAAATGATAGTACCTATTTCTAGGGCATTAATTGGAAATAGATCAGCAGTAGTAATAAAAACTCCTAAGGGAGATGTAAAATCAAGAGTAATACCAGCTGGAAAAATCCATATAGCAGGTATGGCAAAGAATAGAGAGATTGAGGTAGATAAAGGTGCTGAAGTGATCATGGAAGCTTTAGAAACTTGTTTCCCAGTAGTAGATATTTGGGGAGAAACAGGAACTAATGCTGGAGGAATGCTTGAAAAAGTAAGAATTGTAATGGCACAACTTACAGAGCAAGATCCTAAAAATATAAAAATTCAAGATCTACTTGCAGTAAATACCTTTGTACCTAAAAAAGTAAAAGGTGGTATAGCTGAAGAATTTTCTATGGAAAATGCTATAGGATTAGCTGCTATGGTAAAAGCAGATAGATTGCAAATGCAAATGATAGCTTCTGATCTTCAAGAAAAGATGCAAAAGAAAGTTGTTGTAGGAGGAGTAGAGGCAGAGATGGCTATTATCGGTGCTTTAACAACTCCAGGAACAAATAAACCTTTGGCAATTATAGATATGGGAGCAGGATCAACAGATGCTTCAGTTATAACAAAAGATGGAAAAATTCTTTCTTGTCACTTAGCAGGGGCAGGAAATATGGTAACAATGCTGATAGATAAAGAGCTTGGACTTGATAATTTTGATTTAGCAGAAGATATTAAAAAATATCCTTTAGCAAAAGTAGAAAGCCTTTTCAATATAAGACACGAAGATGGAAGTGTTCAATTCTTTGAAGAACCACTTGATCCAAGAACTTTTGCAAGAGTAGTAATCTTAAAAGAGGGGCAAATGATTCCTCTAGATATAGATGAAACTATTGAAAAGATAAAAAGTGTAAGAAGAGATGCAAAAGAAAAGGTATTTGTAGTAAATGCAGTAAGAGCTTTGAAAAAAGTTACTCCAAGTGGAAATATAAGAGATATAGACCATGTAGTTCTAGTTGGAGGTTCAGCTTTAGACTTTGAAATTCCTCAAATGGTTACAGAAAAACTTTCATACTATGGAGTAGTAGCAGGAAGAGGAAATATCAGAGGAGTAGAGGGACCAAGAAATGCAGTTGCTACTGGACTAGCCTTATCTTACGAGGAGGAATAGTCATGGTAGAGGAGTTAAGAAGAAATATAGCTAAAAAAGAAAAAGTTGGAATCAGCATTTTTTATAGCTCTAAAATAGATATAGATCAAAAATTAAGTAACATCCTCTGGGGAATTGAAGAGGAAGAGATACCATATATTTTAGTTCCTAAAGATGAAAATGATGCAAATATCTTAGGATATGAAGCTTCTAGAGAATCAAAATTAGGAGTTGGAATAGGTATTAGTGAAAAAGAGGTAACTCTATATCAAGAAAAATTAGAAAAAGACAGACCATTATTTAAATACAATGTAGATAGTGATGTGAGTATCCTTAGAGCTGTGGGGGTAAATGGAGCCAGACTCATAAAAGGAAATCCATTTATTATCCCAGAGATGACAGGAGGAAGATGATGATAAGTTCACTTGGATTGATAGAAGTAGTAGGATTAGTTGGTGCTATTGAAGCTGCCGACACAGCAGTGAAAGCTGCTAATGTAAGAGTCATAGATTATGAACTTACAAAAGGTGGAGGAATGGTAACTGTTAAAATCGAAGGTGAAGTTTCAGCAGTAAAAGCTGCAGTTGATGCAGCAGTAATGGCAGCAGAAAGATTGACAACAGTAGTTAGTCAATTAGTTATTGCTAGACCATCTGCAGAAGTGGCTAAAATGGTAGAAGTTGAAGAGTTAGTACCTGAAGAGGAAGCAGTTCCAGTAGTTGAGGAAAAAGCACCAGAAGTAATTGAAAAAGTTGAAGAAGTAAAGCCAGTAGAGGCAGTAGTGGAAAGTTCTGATTCTGTAAAAAAAAAATAACAACACAGAAAACTAGAACGAGATCAACAAGAACAAGAAGAACAAAAACAACAACTAAAAAAATTGAGGAGGAATAAAAATGGGAAACGCATTAGGATTAATAGAAACTAAAGGACTTGTAGGAGCAATCGAAGCAGCAGACGCTATGACTAAATCAGCTAACGTAGAATTAGTAGGATATGAAAAAATAGGATCAGGACTAGTTACAGTAATGGTAAGAGGAGACGTTGGAGCAGTTAAAGCAGCAGTTGACGCAGGAGCAGCAGCAGCAGAAAGAGTTGGAGAAGTTAAATCTATCCATGTAATCCCTAGACCACATGCTGATACAGAAAAATTATTACCAAAATTAGTTAAATAGTTGTGAGTTAAAATGAAATCTATGGAAAACATTTTGAGAGAGGTGTTACAAGAGATAATATCTGATGATGTGGTGGTTGGGGTATCTAATAGACACATACACCTTTCTCAAGATGACCTTGAGATATTATTTGGAGCTGGTCACACTTTAACAAGAATGAAAGATATGAAACAACCTGGACAATATGCAGCTGAAGAAAAGGTTACAATAGTTGGACCAAAAGGTAAGTTTGATGGTGTAAGAGTTCTTGGACCAGTTAGAAAAGAAACACAAGTTGAAATATCAATAAGTGATAGCTTTAAACTAGGGGTAAAACCACCAGTTAGAGAATCAGGAAAATTAGAAGGAACTCCTGGAATAAAAATAATTGGACCAAAAGGTGAAGTTATTAAAGATAAAGGAGTTATAGTAGCAGGAAGACACATTCATATGCCTAAATTTATAGCTGATATTAGAGGTTATAAAGATGGAGATCTAGTGAAAGTGGAAACTTCTGGAGAGAGAAAAACAGTTTTCTATAATGTATTGATGAGAGTAGGTAGCAATATGGCTAAAGAGATCCATTTAGATATGGATGAAGCTAATGCTGCTGGATTAAAAAATAACGACTTTGTAAAAATAATAAGGGATTAATTGAGAAAGGAGTTTTTTTAAACTCCTTTCTATATAAGAAACCCTGTGAGGGGTGAAAAATGGACTTTGATAAAATGGTGGATTATATTGTTCAAGAGGTCTTAAAAAGATTGGAAGAGCAAGAAGCACCTACTAAAAAGGAAAAAAACAGAAGTTTGGTTATAATCAATGGGGGGAATGGAAACCTAGAACAGGTTATGCTAGAACTAAAAAAAATTTCTAAAGAGTATGATTTAGAAGTTGTTTTTTCAGAAGCAGGAAAATCAGTTGTAGGGGAGAAAAGATTTTCAGATTTTAAGGTTGTATCAGACTTCACTATTGAAAATAGTGGAAAGTTTTTACAAGATAATGATCTAATAATTCTTCCATTATTAACAAAAAACAGCTGTGCAAAGATTGCTGTTGGAATTAGAGATAATGCAGCAACTTATCTTATTTCAAAAGCATTATTAGCTCAAAAAGAGATAATTGCAGTGTATGATTCATGTATAGCAGATAGTAAAACAGCTTATGGGAACCAAATTAACTTTAATATAGAAAAATTAAGAAGTTATGGAATAATTTTTGTAAAGAGCAATGAATTATCTGACTATGTTATGAATAGAAGATTTAAAGATGTATACTCTTTAAAGGAAAAAAAGATAATCACTGCTGATGATATATTTGATTTTCATAATAAGAGAATCATAATATCAAAAAATAGTATTGTTACAACATTAGCAAAAGAAAAAGCAGAAAACAATGGTATTGTTTTTGAAATAGCTGAATAATCAGGAGTTGGTTATATGTTTTTAGCAAAAGTAGTTGGAAAAATAGTATCTACCACAAAAGATGAAGGATTGAATGGAAAGAAGATTCTCATTGTTGCTCCCATCGATATGAATGGACAAATTTCAGGAAAAGAGTTAGTCAGCATAGATAGTGTTGGAGCAGGAATAGGGGATCAAGTTTTAGTAACTGAGGGAAGTGTATCTATGTATGCTTTTGGTGAAGATAGAAAAGTTCCAATTGATTCTGCTATTGTTGCAATAATAGATACTATAGAGCAAAGCTAGGTGGTGATAGAAATTGAAAGAGGTCTATACCAATTTAATGAAAGTTTATACTAGAAAGGGAGATGCTGGAGAAACTGGACTTTTTGGTGGAAGTAGAATATCAAAGAGTAGTTTAAAGGTAGATGCCTATGGAAGTATAGATGAGGCAGCAGCTTTTATAGGAGTGGCAAGGGCTTTTGTAGAAAATAAAGAGATAAAAGATATTCTATATATGATACAAGAGAAATTCCTAGTAGTTGCAGCTTACTTAGCAAGTGATGCTAATGGTATAAATAAGTTAAAAGAGAAGATAGAGATCTCAGACATAGAGATCTTAGAAAAATATATTGATAATTATTCAAAACAACTTCTTCCATTGTATAAATTTCTTATACCAGGAGAAGATATTCAGTCAGCTGTACTTCATGTAGCTAGAACTGTTGTAAGAAGAAGTGAAAGAAGAATAATTGCTCTCAATGAACAGGAAAATTTGCAACCAGAGATTTTGAAATATGTAAATAGAGTTTCAGATATACTCTTTGTTTTATCAAGGGTTGTAGAAGATGAAGTAGCTGTAAAACATATTTCAAAAACTTTAATGGAGAAATTAACTGTTGAAGAGAGAAAGAAAAAATTAACTTTAGAAGAAGCTAAAAGAATAGTTTTAGCAGGAGAAAAAAAAGCTAAAGAGTTAAATTTGGATTTTGTACTCACTGTTGTAAATAATGAAGGAAATTTAATACTAGAGGAAAAAATGGATAATGCTCTTCTTGCAAGTGTAGAGATAGCTAAGAAAAAAGCTTATACAGCAGCAGCTTTGAAGATTGAAACATCAGTACTGGCAGAATTAGTTCAGCCAGGAGGATCTTTATATGGATTACAATCTGATTCTAAATATATAGTATTTGGAGGAGGTTGTCTATTAAAAAGAGATGGAGAGATTGTTGGAGCTGTAGGAGTTAGTGGAGGAACAGTTGAAGAGGATATGACAGTGGCAAAAGCTTGTGTTGAAGCTTTTCAAGCTGAATAGCAGGAGGAAAGAAAATGAATTTAGATACTAATAACATGGAAGCTATAGTTGCTATGCTAATGAAAGAATTAAAAAAAGTTGAAAATAAAGAGGAAACTTGCAGTTGCTGTGAAGCTAAAAATGGAGTTTTCCATTCTATGGATGAAGCAATAGCAGCAGCTAAAAAAGCTCAAGCAACTCTTTTTGCTTCAAGACTTGAATTAAGAGAAAGAATAGTTAACTCTATAAGAGAAACTTTAAAAGATTACACTTTAGAATTAGCTGAACTTGGTGTAAGTGAAACTGGAATGGGAAGAGTAGCTGATAAAAAATTAAAACATGAAGTTACAATAGCTAAAACTCCAGGAGTAGAAGATCTGAAAGCTTTTGCTTATAGTGGAGATGATGGACTTACTGTTATGGAACTTTCTCCATATGGAGTAATAGGAGCTATAACACCATCTACAAACCCTAGTGAAACTATTATTTGTAACTCTATTGGAATGATAGCAGCAGGAAACTCTGTTGTTTTTGCACCACACCCAGGAGCAAAAAGAACTTCAATAAGAACAGTTGAACTTATAAATGAAGCTATAAGAAAAGTTGGAGGACCAGAAAATCTTGTAGTTACAATAGATGAACCAAGTATTGAAAATACAAATAAAATGATGGAAAATCCTAATATAAAAATGTTAGTTGCAACTGGAGGACCAGGGGTTGTAAAAAGTGTAATGTCTAGTGGTAAAAAAGCTATTGGTGCAGGAGCAGGAAACCCTCCAGTATTAGTTGATGAGACAGCTGATATCGAAAAAGCTGCTAAGGATATTATTGCAGGATGTAGTTTTGACAATAACCTTCCATGTATAGCAGAAAAAGAAGTTGTAGCTGTTGATTCAATAGCTGACTATCTAATATTTGAAATGCAAAAAAATGGAGCTTATCTATTAAAAGATGAAGCAGTTATAGAAAAACTTGTAGGAATGGTATTAACAAATGGATCTCCAAATAGATCTTATGTTGGAAGAGATGCAAAAGTTATCTTAAAAGACTTAGGAATTGAAGTTGGAGATGAAATAAAAGTTATAATAGCTGAAACTACAAAAGAACATCCATTTGCACAAAAAGAATTATTAATGCCAATATTACCAATAGTTAGAGTAAAAAATGCTCTAGAGGGAATAGAAGTTTCTAAAGAGTTAGAACATGGATTAAGACATACAGCTATGATTCATTCTAAAAATATAGATATTCTTAGCAAATATGCAAGAGAAATGGAAACAACAATTCTTGTAAAAAATGGACCTTCATATGCAGGAATCGGTGTAGGTGGAGAGGGACATACTACATTTACAATAGCAGGACCTACTGGAGAAGGATTAACTTCTGCAAGAAGTTTTGCAAGAAACAGAAGATGCGTTCTAGTTGGAGCTTTGTCTATAAAATAAAAGTATTTTAGTATGGGTGACTTTTTTTAAAGTCACCTATATTAAAAAATACCAGTATATACAATTTTAAAAAAGTTTTGAAATTATATATACTGGTATTAAGAAGGGAGGAGAAGATGAAAAAATCACTTGTTTTATTAGAATTAAAAAATATAAGTACAGGATTTTTAGTTTTTGATGAGATAACTAAAAACTTTAATGTAGATATAGAAGTATCAAAACTTCTCTGCCCAGGTAGATATATGATAATATGTAGTGGAAATCAAGGGGAAATTGAGAGTTTAAGAAGGCATATTCTCTATTTAAAAGAGCAAGAGGAGTATAAACATATAACTGAAAGAGTTGTAAGTGGAGTAGATGTAGATCTTATAAAGAAGTTAAATAAAACAATAAAATTTCCAGAAAGAGTAAGAAGTTTAGGAATGTTAGAGTTTTCTAATACTGTTCAAGCAATAGAAACTGCTGACTTTATAGAAGACGAAAGTCCAGTGGAGGTTTTAACAATAAAGATAGGTATAGGAATGTGTAACAAGGGAGTAGTTTTATTTGAAGGGGATACTTCAGCAGTAAAAAATACAGTTGTAAAAGTACAAAATTTAAAAATTAAAGAGCTTATAGCTGCAACAAATATAAATTCACCAAATGAAGATTTTTTAAGCAATTTTCATTTATAATTAAAAGGGGCTGAAAAAATGGACTTAGAAAAAGTAAATGAATATATAAAAAGATTTGATGAAACAATAGAAAATCCAGTTTTAGATTTTGATAAAGAGGAGTACTATGTGGGAGTTGACTTAGGAACTGCCAATATAGTAATGAGTATAGTAGACAAAGAGGGAAATCCAATTGGTGGAGCAACTTATCAATCATCAGTAGTTAAAGATGGAATTGTAGTTGATTTTAGAGGGGCTATTGATATTGTAAGAGGAATGAAAGAGAAGCTTGAAGAGGAGCTTGGAATAGAGATAACAAAAGGTTTTACAGCTATCCCACCTGGAGTGGAGAGTGGAAGTGTAAAGGCGATAGTAAATGTTATAGAGTCAGCTGATATAGATGTTGTAAAAGTAGTTGACGAACCTTCAGCAGCAGCTCATGTTTTAAAAATAAAAGATGGAGCAGTTGTTGACGTTGGAGGGGGAACAACAGGAATAAGTATTTTAAAAGATGGAAAGGTTATATTTACAGCTGATGAGCCAACAGGTGGAACTCATATGTCTTTAGTTATTGCAGGAAACTATGGGGTATCTTTTGATGAAGCTGAAAAGATAAAGAAAGATAAAAGTAGAGAGAAAGAGGTTTTCCAAATAGTTAGACCAGTTGTAGAAAAAATGGCTGCAATAGTAAAAAGATTTTTAAAAGATTATGATGTTGATGAAGTTTATGTAGTTGGAGGGGCTTGCACTTTTAGTGAGTTTGAAACAGTTTTCCAAAAAGAATTAAAGAAAAAAGTAATAAAAACTTATAAGCCACTACTTGTAACACCTTTAGGTATAGCATTGACAGGAATAATGGGAGAATAGAAAAAAGCTATTATAGAGCAATTTTGCTTTATAATAGCTTTTATTAGTATCTACTCAGCTGTGTAAAGTCTACAAAAGATTATCTAGTTCAAAGTTCAATTTTTATAATACTAGGTTATCTTTTAAAGATTAATTTTCAAAACTTATATTTTTAATATCAACTAGCCTTCATACTAAAGAATAAAGAATCCCTAGGCTTATTCCGTTGAAAATGCAAAACTCGACTTCGTCTCAAACACGTTGCATTTTCTTAACTGCATTTCGCTGAGGGATTCTAATATTCTCTAGTGAATTACGGCTTTAGTTGATATTGGGATAAAATTTTACTTTTTATAATATTTATAGGCAATAGGTGAGTAGTTACTTTACAAGTAAGTTTCACCAGTAGAAGTTTTAATATTAAATCTTTTCATCTTTCTATATAGAGTTGTAAGTCCTATATTCATCTTTTTAGCTATTAGTTTCTTTCCTTCAGTATCTTCCCCATATTTAATAAGAGCTTTTTCTATATACTCTTTTTCAATCTTTTCAAAATCTTCAAGTTCATAATTATCTATCTTTAAATCTAAATTTTTAAAGAAAGATTTAGAACTAGGAGTTTGATTTAAAATATTATCAGGGAGAAGATTAGAAGTTAAAACATCGTTATTTTCACACATATTAATCATAAGCTCAATAACATTTTCTAACTCTCTCACATTTCCAGGCCAATCATAATTTAGCAGAGCAGTTTTTACATTCTCATCAAAAGAGTGGACATATTTAGATGAAAGAATATTATATTTCTTTATCAAGTTATTAACTATTGGGATAATATCCTCTTTTCTCTCTCTTAAAGGAAGAAGTTTAATTGGAATTACATTTAATCTATAATATAGATCTCTTCTAAATTTTTGTTCTACTATTTTTTTCTCAAGATCAACATTTGTTGCAGCAATTATCTTTATATCTAAATCTATACTTTTATTAGATCCAATCCTCTCTATTTTTTTCTCCTGTATAACTCTTAAAATTTTTGCTTGTAGGTATAGAGGCATATCTCCTATCTCATCAAGGAAGATAACCCCACTATTAGCAAGTTCAAACTTTCCTATACGTCCATTTTGATTAGCTCCAGTGAAAGCTCCCTTTACATATCCAAAAAGTTCACTCTCTAATAGAGTGTCAGGAATAGCTGAACAGTTGATAACTACAAAAGGTTTATCTCTTCTATCCCCTTGAGAGTGAAGAGAACGGGCAACTAACTCTTTTCCAGTTCCACTCTCTCCAGTAATCAATACAGTTGAATTGGTAGTAGCAATCTTTTTAATATCCTCTTTTAAAGTTTTAGTAGCATTGGAACATCCTATTATACTATCAAGGGTGATAATGTTGTTATTTCCAGTAAATTCTACTATATTCTTACTGATCTTTTTTACATCTTCAAAGATAAAAGCATTACTTTTTACCTTATTAAAAGATTTTAGAGGGATAATTTTTCCAGCAACGTTATATTCATTATTATTAATTTTAAGAGTGAAAATCTCTTCGTTCATTAGGGAATCATTTTGGCTAATAAGCTCCATAGATTCTCCTAAGATATTAGAATTTATCTTTAATTTTCTAGAGGCTATACTATTTATTCTTATAATTTTATTGTGGCAATCACTGATTATTACCCCTTTACTCATATTATCAATAATAGTATTTAAAGTTAACTCTCTATCTTTTTGCATCAGATTTTCTTGGTATTCATAAAATTTAATCCCAATAAATTCGGCAATCTGTTTTGTTAAATTCAGGTAAGCATCAATATCCTTGAGAATCTTTTCCTTTTGCTCATCGTTAAAGCAAACAAGTCCAATAACTCCAACAATCTCTTCATTACAATATATAGGAGTTGCAATTTCAAGCTTTTCACAACATCTATTTTTATCTAAACACTCACTACATAGAGCATGGTAACGAGGATTCTCAATAATATTAGTTTTTCCAGTTAAAAGAGTATTTTTATACACACTTCCTAAGGCTGATACACCTTCTATATTCTTGTATAACCCTGTTCCAGTAACTCTTACCATATTTTTATCCACAACACCTACATCAACGTTTACAAGGCTAGATATAGCTCCAGCATATTTTTTAACATGATCTTTTATATCTAATAGAGAAATATCCATCTCTTCCTCCATTCTATTCAAAATAAAGTGTAAATATTAAAAATAAAGTTAAAGCAGTACAGATAATATCAAGTATAAGATAAAATATTTTTATATTTCTAAGAGGATTTTTGTCAAACCAGTGAATTAAAGAATCAGGGGCTATTATTAGTGATCTATCTTTTATATAAAGTTTTATTGTAGCTTTAGTAAGAATAAAATAAAAAGCTAAACTTAAAAATAAAGTAAATATAAGTAAAATAATTAACAAGTTAAAAGACACAAAAAACTCCTCCTTGGATAAAAAAATATTGAATTTCTCTGTATTATATTATAAAGTAAAGAACAAAAAAAAGCAAAAATAAAAAAATTTTAAAAATAAAAAAAGAAAATGAAAATTCTTTTAGAACAATGTATTTAAGAAATTAGAGAGGTGACTAATATGAAAGAGATAGAATTTTTAAAACTCTATAAAGAGAAGAGAGGACTAAAAAATTTAAATGATGCTAAAAAAAGAATGGATATTTTTTGGGACACTTTTTTTGAGGCTTTAGAGTTAGAAGGAGAGTTAAAGTTTAAAGATTGGGGAGTTTTTGAAGTAAAAGATGTAGCTGCTAGAAAGGTAGTATCTCCAAAAGGTGGACTTTCTTATACTGAACCTAAGAAAAAATTAAAATTTAAAACAGGGTTAAAATTTAGAGATGAAATAAACGGAAAGAGGGATATAGATGAATAAAAGAGGATTTGGAAAATTATATCAAAAAAACTTTGATGAAAAGATATCAGTAAATGAGGCAATAAAAGAGATTGAGTGTTTTTTAGAGACAATATCAGAGGCTGTAATTAAAGATAATAAGGTAAAATTTATGAATAGAGGAACTTTTGAAATTCTAGATAAAAAACCTAGAAGAATAGCTGATCCAGTTACTAAAGAGCCAAAAATAATATATCCAAGAAAAGATGTAAGATTTAAATTGTCTGAAAATGCCAAAAAAAGCTTATGGGAAACTCGTTAATTGAGTTTCCCATTTTTTAACTAATTAAATTTATTATATCCATATTTTAAAATCCAATTAGCAAAATCACTACCATAAATAATAGAAATATTTTTTTGAAATTTTTCTTTAAGATTATCTAATTCATTATAAAAATTATCACTTACTTGTGTTGCAGTAGTCATAATAACACCAGTAGTAATGCTAGGATCATAATTAAAAATATTTTCTAAGTCTTTAATTGCTTGAGTACTATCAATAGTTTCTACATATGATTTAACTTGAATAGCAACTTTCTCATTTCTTTCAAAAGATAAAAGATCACCTAATTCATTTCTATACTCAAATATAATATCCCCACCTTTATCAGATACTCCAGATTTTATTTGAACATTTTTTATATTGGGAATAGTTTTTAAAATATTTGCAATTAACCCTTCTAAATGTTTTCCATTATGTGCTTTTTGTAATTCTTCACAAATTTTACTTAAATATGGTTTTACATTTGAATTGATACAAGTAGTTAGTCTACTTTCGACAGTAGCATTTTTTCCACTTAAATTTCCATTTTTGAGATCATCTAGTAATTTAAAAAATTCGTTTTCTAAATAAATTTTCCAGTATTTTCCTTGTAATTTAAACCTTCTTGATAAATTAGAAGAAATTCCTTCATCATTTCTATTAAAAGTTTGTATAGAATCTTTATCTATATATAAGCAGTGACTTCCATCCATTTTATATCTATTCCAACCCCAAAAATATTTTTCAGTAACTTTGGCAATAGTACATTTTCCATAATTAGGAACATTGATATAAACAATATAATCATCAGGATTTATATCTAGCATAAAATTAGCTTTCCAACATTCTTTTTGGTCATCATTTAAACTATTCCATCCTTCATTGTTTATTTGTTTCTTGATAGATAAAAGATTACCATCTTCTATGTAAGACCAAGTAAAACGTGCTATTCCTTCTTCTTTTAATGATTTAAAAATAACATCTCTCATATCTTCAGAAACTTTTAATGCGAATATACTCATGATAAATCCTCCTATTATTTTAAATTTTTTTACTTCAATATTACCTTAAACGTAATGAAATAGAGTTTTAAGCTATCTTAATCTTCTTCAGGATTTACATGAACCATGCAATGTTTAACTTTAGGGAAATGCTCTTCAATAGAGTCATGAACATTGTGAGCAATATCATGAGCCTCTCTTAAAGAGATATCACCATTTACTTGAATCTCAACATCTACATATATTTTATCTCCAAAAAGCCTTGTTTTTAGTTGATCGATTTTTATAACTCCTTTTTGGTTTAAAATTATATTTTTAATCTCCTTTATAACTTCTTCATCACAAGCAGCATCAGTCATTTTATTTATAGAGTCCATAAAAATTTCAAAGGCTGCTTTTAAGATAAATCCACAGATAATAACACTGGCAATAGGATCAAGTATAGGGTATCCCATTCTAGCTCCAAGAATACCAGCAAAACTTCCCACAGATGATAGAGCATCTGAACGATGGTGCCAAGCATCAGCCATTAAAGCTCCAGAATCAATTTTTTTTGCAGCAGCTCTTGTATACCAAAACATTCCCTCTTTAACAAGGATAGATATAACAGCAGCAATTAGTGCAAGAAGCCCAGGGACAGTAAGGTGGCTATAATCTCCTCCCATGATAATAAGAATCCCTTTATAACCTATACCAAGCCCTGTAATAAATAGTATAACAGCTAATATGATAGCAGCTACACACTCCATTCTCTCATGTCCATAAGGGTGAGAATCATCAGACTCTCTATTGGCTATTTTTACACCTATAATAACAATAAAGGTACTTAAAACATCAGAAGCTGAGTGAATGGCATCTGATATCATAGCTCCAGAATGGGCAAAGATCCCAGCAAAAAGTTTAAAGAAAGAGAGAATTATATTCCATATAATAGAAACAGCAGAAACTCTCATAGCGATTTGTTCATTTGAAGAATTTTTCATTTTTTCCTCCTCTAATATTTTATAAAAAAAACACCTATGGAACTTTTTCTGTCCCACAGATGTTTGAAATTCAAAATTCATCTGTTGCTGTATACAGCCCGGAATAGATTTTGAATCTACCTCCTGTCAGATTGTACTGTAGATATTTATTCTAATTAAAGAATATTGTGCAGTGCAAAGAGATCTAAAAATATTATAAAATATTTAAATAGAATTTGTCAAGAAATAAAGAAAAAACCTGCGTTTAGGGACACAGGCTTTCTCTTATATGAAATTAAAACGTTTTTGAGGCAAAGTAATTATTTTGATAATTTACTATTATCACAAAATTTTTCAATTATATCTAAATTAGTTAAATCATTATTTTCTAAATTTTTATCAACTTTGAAATCAACTTCATCTTTCATTATTTTTTTAGTAATGTTTTCAATGATATTAAGATTGCTTTCTTCCATAGTTTTGTTACTCATAATACTCCTCCAAGATTATTTCAAATTGAAACATATAAATTAAATATGTACTGAAAAAAGTTTTTTAAGTAGAGGATTATGTTTTTATTTTTTCTCTTTCTTCTGTATAAATGTATTATATTAGAATATTGTAAAAAAGTAAAACAGTTTTTTATATATGTTATTACAAGTATAAACTTGTATAAGAAAGATCTTTATGATATATTATAATAGTAAATCTAATATAGGAGGTATATGGATGACACCGAGTTTGAAAATGTTTTTAGTTGTAGCAGAAGAGATGAGTATAAGTAAAGCAGCAGCTCGTTCTTTTGTTACTCAGCAGTGTGTAAGTGATCATATAAAACGTCTAGAAGATGAATATGGTGTTGTTCTGTTTAAAAGAAGACCCCGATTATCTTTAACCCAAGAGGGAAAAACAATGTTAAAAGTTGCTAAAGAGATGGAGAATTTAGAGGAAAAGTTAAAGATGCAACTTGAAAATATAAAGGAAAATAAGATAGAAAAACTGGTAATAGGTATAAATGCAACAAGAATAAATATACTTTTACCAAAACTTCTTCCAATTTATCATAAACTATATCCCAATGTGATAATATCTTTTGTTAGACATGAAACAAGAGAGCTAGAGCAGATGCTTTTAAAGGGGAGTATAGATATGTTTGTAGGAGTTAATACACATACAAATCCACAATTTAGAACAATGGCATTGGGGAATGATAAACTGCATATCTTACTTTCAGCAAAAATGGTAGAAAAATATTTTTCATTAGATGAAACAATTATAAAAAATATGAGAAAGGGATTAGATTTTTCACAACTAAAAGATATTCCATTTGTAGGAAATTTTGAGGGAAGTACTTTAAATGAACTTGTAAATTATTATACAGAAAAAAGTGGAATAGAGCTAAATAATCTCTATTATACTGGAGACTATGATACTCAAATTGCTCTATGTTCAGCAAATTTAGCAGCAGTAGCTTGTCCAACTATGATACTGAATAAAGTTTTAGAATATAATAAAAAGGTATCAAAAAATGAAAAAATCTATATCTTTCCTTTGAACAATCAAAGTGAAGAGTTGAAAATAGAGTTAATTAGTAATAGAGAGATGGAATTAACACCTCATGGGGAAAAATTTGCAGAACTTTTAAAAGAGGAGATAGAAGATAATATTGATATATTAAAAGAATATCTAGATAGTTTGTAGTTTAGATACTCCATCAATACTAAAATAAAAAATAATATTCGTTTATAAATGGAAATAAAAGATATTTTTTATTGACAGAACAGGTTTTAAAAGTTAAAATAAACTATCAAATAGAATGATAAAAAAATAAAAAACTATCATTTTAAAGAATAATAAACTAAGGGAAGTAACTAATTTAAAATAAGGGAGATTAAAATGGGAGAAAAAGAATTTTTGAAATATTATATGGAAAAGAGAGGGCTAAACTCAGTTAAAGAAGCTAAAGAAAAAATAGATTTATTCTGGGAAACAATGTTTGCTGCCTTAGAGGAAGATCAAAAAGTTAAAATTAAAGGTTGGGGAAGTTTTGCAATAAAAGAGGTTAGAGAAAGAGATATTGTTGAACTAAGAACAAAAAAACTTACTAAAATCCCAGCAGGAACAAAATTAAAATTTAAACCAGGTAAAGAGCTTTTAGCAATTATTAATCATGAAGTTGTAGCTAATGAAGTAGAGGTAGATGAATAATGGATAAGAAAAGTTTTATAAATTTATATTCTAAATTATCAGAGAAAAAGATGTATAAACAAGAAGCCAGTAAAGATGTTGAAGTTCTTTTAGAAACTGTAACTGAATTATTAGAAAAGGGAGAGACAGTAAAATTCCTTAATGTTGGAAGTTTTTCAATTTTAGAGAGAAAACCTAGAGTTATAAGTAACCCAGCAACTAGAGAGAGAATGGAGATCTATCCAAAGAAAACAGTTAAATTTATCCCTAGTAAAAAAGTTCAAGAAAAATTAAAATAAAAATAAAACTACATTTGAAATCTAATGTTCAAAGATAGCAAATGTAGTTTTTATTTTTTGAATAATAATTTTATCTGGTTGTTTTAAAATAGAAAAAAATACAGATAAAAAACTAATAAAATTATTAATATACAGAAAAAGAAATTAGTTCAAAGAAATGTTTTTAAATAATGAAAATAATATAATTATTATATTTTACTTTTTATATTTAGTAAAGTATAATCGGACATACAAAATATATGATGATAGAGGCGCAAAAAACATTAGTAAGAATAGGGAGTTTAGCTGATGTAGATCTATTTTGAAAGGGAATTTTGCCGAAATGAAAAGAGTGCTAAATCTTTTTGTTGGTAGTATGGAAAATATTTATACTACTGTCATTGAAAATTTCAATGGAGTGCTATCTGTGACTTAAAATATACTTTTATACAAGGTTATCACAGTTTGAAATCCAGACTGTGATTTTTTTTATTTTATTGATAATTAATTGTATAGCTAGATTATATAAAAAGAATAAATAATAATTTTTTTATATATTAAAAACATATAAACCATATATAAAAAAAATATTTTCTTTTTTTAAAATAGTGAGTTATATAATGAATTATAGAAATATTTATTTTTAAGGGGGACAATATATGATAAATTTTATTTGGTGCGGAATGATAGTTATAGGTATAGTGGTTGGAGTTTTAACTGGCAACATAGAAGCAGTTTCAACAGCAGCTATTGAATGGGCAGAAACAGCAGTTGAACTATCATTGGGATTAATTGGAGTAATGGCATTGTGGTTAGGGTTAATGAAGATTGCTGAAGAAGCTGGAATAGTAAAAGGTATGGGATTATTAATGAAACCTATAATGGTGAGATTATTCCCAGAAGTACCAGCAGATCACCCAGCAATGGGAAGTATAGTTGCAAATATGGCAGCAAACTTCTTTGGACTAGGAAATGCAGCAACGCCATTGGGAATAAAAGCTATGCAAGAGTTACAAGATTTAAATGAAAATAAAGAGGAAGTTTCAAATGCAATGGTAACATTTTTAGCAATTAATACATCTTCAGTAACACTGATCTCATCAAGTATAATAGCATATAGATCAGCAGCAGGAGCAGTAAATCCAGCAGATGTAATAGGACCTACAATAATAGCAACTGCAGTATCAACAACAGTAGCAATAATAGCATGTAAAGTATTAGAAAAACTTCCAAAATATAAGAGGGAAAAAGTTACAACAACAAAAGAGGAAACTAAATAGTAAGAGGGGGAAAAAATTATGACATTTACAGGAATAATGAATTTAATATCTTTATATGCAATACCAGTGATGATATTAGGAATAGTACTAACAGGAGTAATAAAAAAAGTAAAAGTTTATGAAGTATTTTGTGAAGGAGCAAAGGAAGGATTCACAACAGCAGTAAGAATAATACCATTTTTAGTTGCAATGCTAGTTGCAATAGGAATATTTAGAGCTTCAGGAAGTATAGATTGGATGGTAAAAATATTAGACCCAGTATTATCAAAAATAGGAATGCCAGGAGAGGTATTACCATTAGCAATAATGAGACCATTATCAGGTGGAGGAGCAAATGGAATATTAGTAGATCTAATGAAAACACATGGAGCAGATTCATTGATAGGAAGAATGGCATCTACAATGAGTGGATCAACAGAGACAACATTCTATGTATTAGCAGTATATTTTGGAGCAGTAAGTATAAGAAAAACAAGACATGCAATTGCTGCTGGATTACTTGCTGACTTAGCAGGATTATTAACAGCAGTATGGATTTCTAATATTGTTTTTGGATAGAATAACTAAGTGAGGGGAATATGGTAAAAAAAGTTCTTATATCAACTATAGCAGTAGCATTTATTTTAAATGGATGTAGTAATATTTCAACAATAGAAGAAGGAAGAAGACAACCAAAACCTGTAAAAGAATTTGTACAAGCAGATATATTGGAGTATGGAAATTTTAGTTTTTATGCTATTGATCTGAATAGGGGAAAAAATATAGCTAACTACAAAGGAAAAGTTCCTTTGATTCCTGCCTCTGTAATGAAGATAGTAACTTCAGCAACAGCTTATGAAGTACTAGGAGAGGATTTTAAATTAGAAACAAAACTACTTTATCAAGGAAAAATATCAGATAAAGGGGTATTAAATGGAGATATTTTTATTCAAGGTAGTGGAGATCCAACTTTAGGTTCTAATGGAATAGATAGAAAACAAGATGAGTTTTTAAAAGAATGGATTTTAGCAGTAAAAAAAGCTGGAATAAAAGAGGTAAAAGGTGATATAGTTGTTTTAGATGATATGTTTGGCTATGAGGGAATATCAGGAAAATGGCTATGGGAAGATATGGGAACTGATTATGCACCTATTACAAATGGAATAAGTATTTTTGATAACCTATATACAATATATTTAAAATCAGATAATGAAAAAGTTATAGTTGAAAAAGTTGTACCTAATATAAAAGGATTAACTTTTGATAATAAAGTAACAATTTCAGAAAATGGAGAAAAGGATATTTATGTAAGAGGTGTACCATTTGATAATAATAGAATATTGAGAGGGGTTATGCCTAAAAATAAAACTGTTGAAATAGATAGTGATATTCCAGATCCAGCAATGTTTTTAGGTGAATATTTTAAGGAAAGTTTAATAAAAGCTGGCGTAAAAGTATTTGGGAAAGTAGTTACTTCAAGAATTAGTAATAAAGAATTAAAGAATGGAGAGATTTTAGCAGTTACACAGTCAGTACCACTATCAGAAATATTAAAAGTTTTACTAACAAGAAGTGACAACCATTATGCAGAACATATTTTTGAGATATTAAAATTGAAAGAGATAGATATTATTGAATTTTGGAAAGATAAAGGGATTAATATAGATTCTCTTGTAATGTATGATGGAAGTGGACTTTCTTGTGCAGATAGATTATCAACAAAATTTTTAACAGAAGTTTTAATGTATATGGATAGAACAAATAAAGGATTTGTTAATCTTTTACCAGTAGCAGGAAAAGAGGGAACTGTGGCTAAGTTTTTAGTAGAAACTCCTTTAGCAGGAAATGCTAAAATAAAAAGTGGAAGTATGAGTGGGGTTCAATCTTATGCTGGGTATTTAGATAAAGATGGCAAAAAAATAGCTTTTGCAATTGTTGTAAATCATTGGAATGGAACACGTCAACAGTTAAGAGCAGAGATGGAAAAACTTTTAAATGGAATGATTAAATAAAAAAGAAAAGGTTGGCTTAGATATTAAAGACTCTATTGTCAGCCTTTTATTCTGAATATTATAAATATGGAGGAATTTGTTATGATAGGGAAAAAATTAGAGAAAGGTGCAACACTTGGAATGATAGCTCCTGCAAGTTGTACATCATTAGAAAATTTAGAGAGTGCAAAAAAGAATTTAGAAGATATGGGATTTAAAGTAATTTTAGGAGAGAGTACAAAAAGTCAATGGTTTTCTTATGCTGGAACAGATAAGTTGAGAGCAAAGGATATTAATAGTTTTTTTGCTAATCCAGAGATAGATGCAATTATCTGTATGAGAGGGGGATATGGTTGTAATAGATTAATAGAGTTAGTTGATTTTGAAATTATAAAAAATAATCCTAAAATTTTTATAGGATATAGTGATATTACAACACTACATATGGCAATTCAAAGAAAAACAGGATTGATAACTTTCCATGGACCAATGGCAGTAAGCAATTTTTCTGGTGAATATAACTTAGATACATATAATAATTTTAAAGATGTATTAATGTTTGAACATGAAAATTATGAATTGAAAAATTTTTCTAAGGAATTAGAGGTGTTATGTGAAGGAGAAGCTATTGGAGAGATAGTTGGAGGAAACTTAGCAACTCTTATAGCTACTTTAGGAACAGAGTATGATTTAGATTATGAGGGTAAAATACTATTTTTAGAAGAAGTTGGAGAGCCAACATATAAGATAGATAGAATGTTAAATCAACTAAAAAAATTTAAAGTTTTTGAAAAAGTAAATGGAATAATTTTAGGAGATTTTAAAAATTGTCCACCAGCTTCAGAAGAAGATATGCCATTATTAGATGTTTTTAAAGATTATTTCTTAGGAATAAACAAACCAGTAGTATATAATTTTGAAACTGGACATAGTGAACCTATGCTTACTTTACCATTGGGAGCAAAGGCAAAATTAAATACTTTGGAAAAGAGAATAACAATTCTTGAAAAGGTAATAGATTAAAATATGGAGGATTTTAGGGAGAAAATATTAACAGATGAGAGTATAATAGAAATTGCATGTGGATTAGGAAGATTGCTACTTCAAAATGGAGCTGAAACTTATAGAGTTGAAGAAACAATAAAGAGAACTTTTGCTCATTATGGAATAAAAGGAAATAGTTTTGCTACTTTAAATACTATTATAACTTCAATAGAATACCCTAATGGAAATAAATTTTCTAAAATAGAGAGAATAGAAAATAGAACTTTAAATTTAGAAAAAGTTCATGAATTAAATTCTATTGCTAGAAATTTAGATAAGTATTTTATAAAAGAGATAGAATTAAAATTAAAAGAAATAGAGAAAAATAATAAACTTACATTTTTTAAAAAATTATTGGGAAATATTCTTGTAGGAGGAGCTTTTGCTATATTATTTAAAGGGGGCTATCATGATAGCATTGTAGCTAGTGTATCAGCTATATTTTTAACTATTATAAATAATTTTATTGAACACTTGCAGTTAAATTCCTTTTTTACAAATTTTATAGGTGGAATGATAGTAACAATAGTATCCATAATATTTTTTAAAATAGGATTTATCTCTAATTTTTCAATTTCAATTATTTCTACTTTAATGCTTTTAGTTCCTGGGATATCTTTTACTAATTCTATAAGGGATATTGTTTCAGGAGATTTTGTTTCTGGTTTATCAAGAGGAATAGAAGCAGTATCTGTAGGAATTGCTTTAGCTTCAGGTTCAGGAGTTGTACTTTCAATATTTATATAGATATATAGATTTTGTGGGGGATGTAAGATGATTGTTCAAATAGTTGCTTCATTTTTAGCAACTACTGGGTTTGGAATACTATTTGGTTTAGAAGGGAAAAAACTTTTTTTTGCTGGTTTGAGTGGAGGAATAGGTTGGCTTGTATATTTATTGGCTATAAAGTTTAATTTATCTGAAGCAACAGCTTTTTTATTAGCTTCTTTTTCAATGACACTTTATTCAGAATTAATGGCGAGAAGGGAAAAAGCTCCAGCAATAGTTTTTTTAATAGGAGGATTTATTCCTTTAGTACCAGGAAGTGGAGTTTATTATACAATGTATGGTATTATAAAAAATGATATATCTTTTGCTGTTCAGAAAGGAATACAAACTTTAATTGTAGGAGGAGCAATAACAGTAGGAATACTTTTAGGTTCAACAATAACTCAAGCTTATTATAAAACAATTAAGCAAAAGAAAAATTTATCTTTAGGAGGAAAAAATGAAATTTTTTGGAACAATGATAAACAATAACGGAGTATTGTGGATAGGTGGAATAAAAGTAACAGAGTTAGCAGAGAAATATGGAACACCATTATATATAATGGATCAAGAGTTAATAGAAGAAAATATGAGAAAATATAAAGAAAATTTTAAAAGCGACAAATTTAAAACAACAGTTGTCTATGCCTCAAAAGCTTTCTTATCAAAAGCTATTTGTAAATTGGTAGAAAAACATGATCTGCATATAGATGCAGTTTCAGGAGGGGAGTTATACACAATAAAAGCTAGTGGAATCTCTATGGAGAGAGTTCATATGCATGGAAACAATAAAACTGATGATGAATTGAGAATGTGCTTAGATTATGGAATTGGAAGTATAATAATTGATAATGAAGAGGAGATAGAGAGAGTTTCTAAAATCTGCTTAGAGAAAGATCAAAAAATAAAAGTTATGTTAAGAATAAACATTGGAATAGATGCTCATACACATGAATATATTCAAACTTCTAAACACTCATCAAAATTTGGAGAATCAATATTTGATGATAGATTTCCAGAGATTGTTGAAAAGATAACAGCTGATAAAAATTTAGAGTTTTTAGGTTTCCATTGCCACATAGGCTCACAAATTTTTGATACAAAAGCTTTTCATGAGGGAATAGAAGTTATGATAAAAGAGACTAAAAAGATTTCAGAGAAACTTAATATAGATATTCCAGAGATTAACTTAGGAGGAGGATTTGGAGTTTACTATACAGAAAAAGATACAGCAATAGATGTAGAAAAGTTTATGAAATCTATGATAGAGCATATAGAGAAAAGTTTAGAAAAAGAAAACATGAAGATTAATAAAATCTCTATTGAACCTGGAAGAAGTATTATAGGAAATGCAGGAAGTACACTATATAGAGTTGGAGGAACAAAAGAAACTTTTGGTGGAATTAAGTATGTATTTATAGACGGGGGAATGACTGACAATATTAGACCAGCACTTTATCAAGCAGAGTATGAAGCTATATTAGCTAATAAATTAGATGTAGTTGAAGATGAGATAGTAACAGTAGCTGGAAAATGTTGTGAATCAGGAGATTTAATAATAAAAAATGGGAAATTAGGAAAGGCTGAAGCTGGAGATCTGTTATTAGTAGCAACAACAGGAGCTTATGGATATTCAATGTCAAGTAACTATAATAAAGCACAGAGACCAGCAGTTGTATTTGTAAAAGATGGAAAAAGTGCTATTTCAATAAAAAGAGAGAGCTTTGAAGATCTAGTAAGAAATGATGTTTATACTGAACTATAGGAGAAAAATATGGATATCAATAATATAAAAAAGCTTGTTGAAGATGAGAAACAATGGCTTATTGATGTAAGAAGAGATTTTCATTCTCACCCTGAATTGGGACAACAAGAGTTTAGAACAATGAATAAAATATGTGAATATTTAGATAAAATGGGAATTTATTATAAAAAAGGGATTTTCAAAACAGGTATAATTGCAGAGATAGAGGGAGAGAATAGTGATTATACAATAGCTCTTAGAGCTGATATTGATGCACTACCAATAGAAGATAGAAAAGCATGTGATTATTCATCAAAGAATAAAGGAGTTTGCCATGCGTGTGGTCATGATGCACATACTACAATAGCTCTAGGAATAGCTAGATATTTTGCTAAAAATAAGATTATTCCCTCATGTAATTTAAGATTTATCTTTCAACCAGCTGAAGAAACAGTTGGAGGAGCAAAACCTATGATAAAAGAGGGAGCTTTGGAAAATGTAGACTGTGTTTTTGGTTTACATGTAGATGAATACCTTCCTACTGGAGAGATAGGTATAAAATATGGAGCTATGAATGCCTCATCAGATACTTTAAAAATAAATATTTATGGTAAGTCTTGCCATGGAGCATATCCAAGTGATGGTGTAGATGCTATTCTTGTAGCCTCTCATGTGATGATAGCTCTTCAATCAATAGTAAGTAGAAATTGTGATGCTAGAGATAGTGCAGTTGTAACTATTGGAACGATAAATGGAGGAACTCAAGGGAATATTATAGCTGATAAAGTGCAATTAGTAGGAACTTTGAGAACCTTAAATCCAGAAGTTAGAGCCATGGCATTGAAAAGAATAGAGGAGATAGTCACTAATATTCCAAAGGGATTTGGTGGAAGTGGAGAGTTTATAAGAGAAGAGGGATATACTGCTTTAATAAATCATGATAAAGAAGTAGATATAATTAAGGAAAACGCAACTAAACTTTTAGGAGAAGATAAGATATATGAGAAAAAAGTTGCTAATATGGGAGTAGAAGATTTTGCCTATTTTATAGAAAATACTCCAGGAGCTTTCTTTACTTTAGGAGTTAAAAATCAAAGTAAAGGAATAGATAGTCCAGCTCACAATGGACTTTTCGATATAGATGAAGATGCTCTACCTATTGGAGTAGAGATGCAAATAATGAATATCTATTCTGCTTATAATAAGAAATAAATATTTATCATTCTAATAGTTAAAGTAAAAATATATTATCTCTAACATCAAGTTGACGTAATTTGGAAGTGAATATTAGAAGCCCTCAGTGAAATG
>ENA-OWPF01000434-OWPF01000434.1-human-gut-metagenome-genome-assembly--contig:-NODE-434-length-48394-cov-57.549742_pt1 | contig 48394 bp, 40 predicted proteins | sample MGYA00248261_ERZ651840 | MGnify/ENA primary metagenome ERZ651840 (study PRJEB26924, sample SAMEA4378268) | human gut metagenome | biome: human gut; feature: human-associated habitat; material: faeces... | reverse complement strand
GTGTATTAAACTATGGAAAGATAATGCAAGTAGATACACCATTAAATCTATATCACAAACCAGCAAATAAATTTGTAGCAGGATTTATAGGATCTCCAGCGATGAACTTTGTTGAGGGAGTAATTGAAGAAAATGAAGATGGAATAATCTTTATATTTGGAAATAGTAAACATCTAGTACTTCCAAAAGAGATGGGAGAAAAGGTAAAAAGCCATATAGGTAAAAAAGTTGTTCTAGGAATAAGACCTGAAAATATTGGAAATAAAGTAACTCATCCAGAGGGAGAAAAGATAAACTTCTTAAAAGGACAAGTAAGTGTAGTAGAACACATGGGAAATGAGGAATTTATCTACTTTACAATAGATGGTTGTGAGTTTACATCAAGAATAGAAGCAAGAAAAACAGATAATGTAAAATATGGAGAAGAGGGAGAATTCTACTTCAATATAAAAAGAGCTCATATATTTGATGCTGAAACAGAAGAAAATATCACTTTATAGGAGAAAGATAATATGAAGATAAAAGGGTTTGATAGAGATCAAAAAATGCTATATTTAATTTTACTTCCTTTTATACTATGGTATGCAGTATTTATGTTTAAACCTATGTATGGATTACTAATAGCATTTAAAGATTATAGTTTATTTAGAGGAATATCTGGAAGTGAATGGATTGGATTATATAACTTTAAAGAGTTTTTAACAAGTCCATATTTCTATACAACATTAAAAAATACACTTATGCTAAATGTTTATAGTTTATGTTTAGAGTTTCCATTTGCTATATTAATAGCTTTGATGCTAAATGAAGTTAAGAACAAATATTTTAAATCAATAGTACAAACAGCATCGTTTATACCATATTTTATAGCAATAGTTGTAGCAACAGGGATAACAGTAAATGTTTTATCTCCAAGTACTGGGGTTGTAAATATGGTGCTAGAAAAATTAGGATTTGAAAAGGTATATTTCCTATCAAAGCCAGAGTTTTTCAGAGGAATATTTACAGGATTAAATATGTGGAAAACAACAGGGTTTAATGCAGTTATATATTTAGCAGCTCTAACAGCAGTAGATGAGCAACTATATGAAGCAGCAAGAATAGATGGAGCAAACAAGTTTAGTCAGTTGAGACACATAACAATACCTGCTATAATACCTACTATTGTAATAATGCTTGTTTTAAAAGTTGGAAGCATGCTAAATGTAGCATTTGAAACAGTATTATTACTATATCAACCAGCAACTTATTCAACAGCTGATGTAATCAGTACATATGTATATAGAACAGGTATGTTAATGCAAGACTTTGGACTTGCTACAGCAGTTGGATTATTCAATGCTTTAGTAGGATTTATCCTTGTATATAGTGCAAATAAATGGAGTAAAAAAGTTACTCAATCAAGTCTATGGTAATTAGGGGGTAAAAAGTGAGTAATAAGATAAAGATGGGAATGGATGAGAAAATATTTAATATTGCAAACTACATTCTTTTAGCAATATTTGCTTGTATATTTATCTATCCAATTATATATGTTTTTTCAGCAGCAGTAAGTAAGCCATATTTTGTAGAATCTGGAGCTGTAACACTGTTTCCTAAAGGGTTTACATTTGAATCTTTTAAAACAGCAATGAATTTGACTGGAATGTGGAGAGCATATGGAAACTCAATATTTATAACAGTGGTAGGAACTGCTGTAAGTATGTTTTTTACAATAACAGGAGCTTATGTTTTATCAAAGCCAGAACTTAAATTTAGAAAATTAATAACTATGCTAGTTATAATGACTATGTGGTTTGACCCAGGAATTATTCCTAGATACTTAAACTTTAGAGATTTATATTTAATCAATAGTTATACAGGGGTTATACTTGGATTTGCAATTAATACATTTAATGTAATAATATTAAAATCATTCTTTGAAGCTATTCCAAAATCATTAGAGGAATCAGCTAGAATTGATGGAGCATCACAATTTCAAATAATGACAAAGATATATCTACCACTATCAGGATCAGCATTGACAACAGTATCACTTTTCTATGCAGTATCAAGATGGAATGGATATTTCTGGACAATGGTATTATTAATAGATGATAAAAAAGCTCCATTGCAAGTATTCTTAAAGAAACTAATAATTGAAAAAGATATGGCAGGGGAAGCAAGTCAAATGATAACTATGGAAAGTTTGACATCACCTCAAACTGTAATTTATGCAGTAATAGCACTATCATTAATTCCAATATTAACAGTATATCCATTTATTCAAAAATTCTTTAAAAAAGGAGTTACTTTAGGGGCAGTAAAAGGATAATTAGTGGGAGGAAAAATGAATATAAAGAAAATTCTAATAGGATTAACTGCTGCACTTTCATTAATTGGTTGTGGAGTAGAGGAAGTAAAAGTTGATGGACCAAAAAGAAAATTAGAGGGACATGTAATAACAGAGGAACCAAAGGCATTTACAATATTTGGAATATTTTTAGGAAAAGCATTTGATGGAGAGTTACCTGTATATCAAAAAGCTTTTGAAATGACAAATGTAAAATTAGTGGGAACAGCTTCAAAAAACCAAAGTGAAGAGGTTCAAGCATTTAACCTGATGATATCTTCAGGATTGATTCCAGATATCATCGCTTATGAGTTGACAGATGAATTAGAAAAATTAGGAATAGATGGGGGATTAATTCCACTAGAAAACCTTATTGATGAACATGCACCAAATATTAAAAAATTCTGGGAAGAAAATCCAAGATATAAGAAAGATGCTATTGCAGCAGATGGACATATCTATATGATTCCTAACTACAATGACTACTTTAATTTAAGTTGTTCACAAGGTTACTATATAAGAAAAGACTGGTTAAAAAAATTAGGATTGGAAGAGCCTAAAACAGTAGACGAACTATATACAGTATTAAAAGCATTTAAAGAGCAAGATCCAAATGGAAATGGTAAAAAAGATGAAGTACCTCTATTCTTGAGAGCTAATATCAATAGAAAAGTAATGATGGCACTTACAGATATTTTTAAAGCACAATTTGTATGGTATGAAAAAGATGGAAAACCAGTATTTGGACCTGCTGAACCTGAATATAAAAATGCTATGATCAATTTAGCAAAATGGTATAAAGAGGGATTAATAGATCAAGAGGTATTTACAAGAGGACTTTCATCAAGAGACTATATGTTAAGTAATAACTTAGGTGGATTTACAAATGACTGGTTTGCAAGTACAGGTTCATATAATGAAAAACTAAAAGATGTAATTCCAGGATTTGATTTTTCAGTATTATTACCACCAGAATATAATGGAAACAGAAAGACAGCTACAGCCAGACCAACATATATGGGTGGTTGGGGAATTAGCTATAAAGCTAAAGATCCTGTAACTATTATAAAATACTTTGACTTCTGGTATAGTGAAGAGGGAAGAAGATTATGGAACTTTGGAATTGAAGGGGATACATATACTTTAGTTGATGGTAAACCTCAATTTACAGATAAAGTTTTAAAAAATTCTGAAGGAAAAAATGCTCTAGCAGTTATAAGAGAGACAGGAGCACAATATAGACTTGGAATGTTCCAAGATGCAGAAAATGAGAAACAATGGGCATCAGATGTAACTGTAAGAGATATGGATGAGTATATGAAAAATGATGCAATTCAAGAACCAATGCCAGTATTGAAATATACAAAGGCTGAGATTAGAGAGTTATTAAAGATAGAATCTCAACTTCGTAATGTAACTGAAGAGATGGCACAAATTTGGTTATTAGGTGTATCAGATGTTGAAAAAGATTGGAACGGATATATTGAAAGATTAAATGATATTGGACTTCAAAGATCTAAAGAGATACAACAAACAGCATATGATAGATTTATGAAGAAAGATTAATTCTATAATTAAAACATGGAGGAAGTAATGGGGGTTAATAAAAAGTTTCTATTATTAGCAGTTATAATATTGGGAATGCAAACTGAAAGTTATGCAACAATTTGGACAAAGGCAACAGATGTGAATGTAACACAAGAAGAAATAAATAAGCATATTACAGCTAGTAATAGTAAAGCACAAGTTATTGCAATTCAATCTGGAGGAACAGCAACTATAAATAAAGATGTAACTGTAGATATAACTAAAATAAAAGATGATAAAGACCATTTGTATTCAAAATTTATAAATGTTGCAAGTGGAAGTAAAGATAAAATTAGTGTTAATAATGGAAATATAACAATAAAAAATGAAAGTGGTAACCAATTTGAAGTAGTATCTATGCAGTCAGGGACATTTCAAAATGCTGGAAATATTTCTATTTCAGGAGTTAAAGGAATAGGGTTCAATATAACTGGAGCAGCAAAAGCGGAAAATACAGGAACTTTTAATATAGATAATAAAGCTGTAGGAGTAAATATTTCTCATGCAAATGCAGAATTTATAAATGGAGAAGAAGGAAAGATAATAGTAACAGGTGGAACAGGAATACTTCAAACAGCTGGAACAGTAACAAATGCAGGAAGTATTAATGTATCAGCAGGAGCTACAGGATTAGATCTTCAAGGTGGAACTTTCACAAATAATGGAAAAATAAATTTATCTGGAGAAACAGCTAAACTTGATATTAAAGGTGGAAATTTTAAAAATACTAATGAGATTAAAATAAATGTTACAAAAAGTGGTGCTGCAGGAATAGTTCAATCAGGTGGAAAAATAGAAAATAGTGGAACTATAAATGTACAAGAAGGAAAAGGATTTTATATAAAAGATGGAGAAATAGAAAATACAGGAATAATAAATGTAAATTCAAATGAACAAGGTGAAATAAAGAATACAAATATAGTAACAGGGATACAATTACAAGGGGTAAATGCAACATTTAAAAATGAAGGTCAGATAAATGTTTTAAGTACAACAACTATAATAAATGATAAAGAAGAGATAAAAAGTGGAGTAGGAGTAGCGGTCTCTGAAGAGGTTAAGGATGAAAATGGTAAAATTATTTCATCTTTTATTAATAATGGAATAATAGATGTAAAAACTAATTCTAAAGGACTTCAAATAACTAAAGGAAAAGCTGAAAATCAAGGAGTTATTAGAGTAGAAGAAAAAAAAGCTACTGGAGTTTATTTAAATGGTGGTTCTGGAAATTTTGAAAATAAAGAAAAAGCTCAAATTTTAGTATCTGGAGTAGAAGCAAAAGCTATTTATTTTGGAGCAAATGGGGGAACTGCTAATAATGCAGGAACAATAGAAGTAACTACAGGAGGAATAGGAGCATATTTTGGAGGAAATGGTACTTATAATAATCAAAAAGGTTCAAATATAATAGTATCAGGAAAAGTAGTTGAACAAGTTTTTAAAGAAGATGGAACTCCTGATTTAGATGAAAATGGAAATCCAAAATATAAAACAACAGTTTCAAAAGGAATTTTCTTAAACTCAAAAGGAACAGCAACAAATGAAGGAAATATTTTTGTAGGATATAAAGTAGATGATACAGGAAATATTGCTTTAGGAGAAGAAGGAGCTGTAGGAGTTCAGGTAAATGATCTAAATGCTAAATTTACTAATAATAAAGATGGTAATATCAAAGTTGCAGAAGGATCGCAAGGAATCCAAATAAATAAAGGAACAGCAATAAATGAAGGAAATATTCTAACAGAAGGAACAAATGCTGTTGGAATTTATATGAACGCAGCAGAACAAAAAGATTCAAAAGGAAATACCAAAAAAGATGAAAACGGAAATATTTTATATGAAAAAGCTGAATTTACAAATAATAACCAAATAGTAGCAAGTGGAACAGGAGCAAAAGGAATCCAATTTGGAGCAGGAGGAGGAACTGCTACAAATAAAGGAGATATAATAGCAGAAAATGGAGCTATTGGAGTATTTTTCTATCAAGGAACAAATAACATTCTAATTAACAGTGGAATTATAAATGCAGGAGAAAATGGTTCTGCTATTGAATCAGGAAAAGATACTAATAATGCTGTAATTCTTCAAAAAGGTTCTAAGATTACAGGAAAAATAAAAGGAAATAATGGTATTGACGTTCTTGCATTAGATGGAGGAACACACTCTAAATTGAATGTAAGCGACTATGAAAAGATAGTTGCTAAATCAGGAGATTCAAAAATAGAAAACTCTACAATTTCTCTTGGATTTAAAGAAGGAACAGATAAGTATATTTCAGAAAATATAGGAAAAGCTGAAGGAAATGTAACAATAGCTGATTCTAAACTTATTATAGATTTAGCAAATAAAACAGAAAATTCTACAGGTCTTATATCAGGACAAACAATATTAGATGGAAATATAAAATTAGCATTTAATGGAGCTAAAGGACAAAAAGAGTTTAATGTTAATGAAATTTTAAATAAGGATATTGATTTTTCTAAAGCTAATTTTGGTTCTTCAGCAATGTGGGATTATACAACAGAAAATGGAGATTTAATAGCTAAGAAAAAAAGTTATACAGAAGCTGTTGGAAAATCTCAATTAGAAGATTTTGGAAAAGCTTTAGAGCAAAGTGAAAATGGAAAAATTGAAGATGGAGATTTCAAAACAGGATTAACACTATTAGGTTTATTAGATGCTTCACAATTTACAGATGCTATGACTCAACTATCTGGGGGAGTTCATGGATATACAGTTGATTTTGCTGCAATTAACTCAAGAACTTTATCAAATACAATAAAAAATAGAGAGTTAAGCAAAGATAGATTAAGAGATAAAGCTTTAAATTCATATGATCAAGAGGTAGCTTATATAAATAATCACCATAAATTAGGTGGATTAATGAATGTAGACTACAATGAAGATGGAGTTTTAGGAATAACTGAAAAACAAATTATGCCTAATGGAAAACTTGGGTTAGTTTATGGTGGAGCAAAGGGAAAAGCTAAATTTGAAAATGGAAAACATGGTAAAGCTGATATGGATAATCTATATTTAGGTGGATATTATGCTTATGACTTTACAGATAAACTTACTTTAGTTTCAAATGCAAACTTTGTTTACTCTCATACTAATGTTACTAGAAATATTAAATTCTCAAAAGAAGGGGAAGAATCAAAGTTAGAACAAACATATGATTCTACTTATCCAGTATTTGGATTTGGAGGAGGAGCAACTTTATACTATACTCCATACAATAGCCTAAATAATAGTGTAACTCTATATGGTGGAATTGATTGGACTAAGATAGTTCAAGGAAATATTAATGAAGATTCTGACAATACAGAAAATAAAACTAATGTAACTATAAAAAATCTTCCAGCAGATGAACAAATGTATGACTCAGTAGTACCACATATTGGATTATCACTTTCAAATAATGGATATATTTTTAATAGAAAATATAGATTAGGTGTAAATGTAGATTATGAAACAGAGTTAGGAAATATAAAAAATGGTAAAAAACTAAAATTATCAGCTTTAAGTACACCACATAGAGTGGAAACAGCAGAGAGAGAAAATATAGTTTCATACTCATTAAATGGGGCTTTAGATTTAACAGAAGATTTTACAATCTATGGAAACTATACAAAAGCTGATTCTGATGAATATGATGCTGAAAGAGTAGAAGCAGGATTTAAGTATAAGCTGGATAGAATGTCTGATCTATTTGTTACAGGTCCACTTTTAGGAAATATAGAAAATAGCAAACCATATTCTAGAAGATGGACAGGAGTAGCTAGTTTTATTCTTGATGGAGAAGATGATAGTGACAGATCTTACTATACAGAACAAAAGGAACATTCAAGAGGAGATTATGCTACATCTTTAAAACTAAAACCTAAATTTACTTTAAGTTTAAATGATAGAGATACAAAATGGTCTTATTATTTTGAAACTTACTATATGAGTAATGGTATGGGAATGAATTTAGATAAAAATGAGAGAAGAAAAAGTGAATCAAGAATCCATGCAGAAGCTAGATGGACTGATCAATACTCAAAAGGTAAATATGGATTTAATATAGGATATAGAAATGAAACATCATCATCTCCAATATTCTCTCAATATCTTGAAGCAGATAGACAAAAAAGAGGAACACATCAATTTAGATTTACTCCTAACTTTACATATAATTTAGGAAATGGATTTGTATTTGGTGGACAAACAACTGGAATTGTAGCTTATGAGTATGAAGGGTATAGAAAAGGACAAACAGATTTTGAATTAGAAAATGAGTATGGAATCACTTATAATGGACTTATGCCAAGATGGAGATTTAACTTAAATTATTTTAGAGAAGAAACTTGGTATGATAATGACTTTAGAAAACCTAGTGTAAAAGGAGAGGTTGAAGGAGATAGAAGATATCAATCAAATCAATTAAGACCTAGAATTACATATTTCTTTGGAAATGGTGGAAGAGTTGAATTAAGTGCAAGAATGCCATTAGGAAATGGATACTGGTATAATTCAGATGATAATAATAAGAAAACAGCAGAAAAATATGAAACTAGATATGGGTTAAAATATTATCAACCAATTACACCAGGATTAACTGGAATGATAGGTGGAGAGATTTTAACTATTAAGACTAAAAATACAGATCATGGAAATAGTAATTATGGAAAAGAAACAAGAGATTATTCTATAAGACCAACAATTGGAATTTCTTATAACTTTTAATTAGGAGGAAGAAAATGAAAAAAATATTAACATTTATTTTAATGATGATTATGGTAGTTACTGCTTTCTCTAAAGAAGTTAGTAAGAGTGCCAATGACTATGAAAAGATAAGAGTAAAATGGGGAGAGTTTTTAACTGGAGTAACTTCAGAAGATGATTTATCATCTTCTGAAGTACAAAAGGTAATTCAAACCAATGAGAAAAACAGTGAAAAATCATATACACAAATAAATAAAGAGAAGAATAAAAGATATTTTCTTGATGAAAAAGAGGATATGAAAAGTGGTATTCAAATATTAAATAGCTATAATGCTATAAAAAATATTGCAAATGGATATGCTACTAGAGGTACAAAATTTTATAAAAATGAAGAGGTAAAAAATCAAATAATAGCTGGAATGGATTGGCTATATGATAATGCTTACCATGAAGGACTTCCAGAGATTGGAAACTGGTGGCATTGGGAACTTGGAATACCTAAAGCAGTAAATGATATTCTTATTTTAATGAATGGAGATATTCCAAAAGAGAAAGTAGATAAATATTTAGGAGCAACAAAATTTTTCCAACCAGATGCAAGATATAGTGGAGCAGGAGCAACAGCTTCATACTCATCTACACCAGATAAAAGAGTATCAACTGGAGCAAACAGAACAGATACAGCTATGATATCTTTTTTAAGAGGAGTTCTTTTAGAGGATAAAGTTGAAGTTAAAAATGCTTTAGAAGCAGTTACAGAGGTTGGGGAGTATGCAACTAAAGGTGATGGATTCTATAAAGATGGTTCATTTATTCAACATAATAATGTAGCTTACAATGGAACATATGCTTCAGTATTATTTAACGGACTAGGCGGAATACTTTATCTAGTAAAAGATACAGAATTTGAAATAAAAAGTAAAAAATTAAATAATATTTATGAAGCTATTTTAAATGGATATGGATATCTATTTATAAATGGTGGAATAAATGATTCAGTTAGTGGAAGAGCAATTTCAAGAAATAAAACAAGTGATCTTTCACGTGGAAGAGATGTAATCAACTCTTTAGCAATGTTGTCAGAAGGGGCAAGTGATGAGTATAGAGTTAGACTACAAGAGTTAATAAAAACAACTATTTCTTCTAACAATTCATTTAATATTTTAGAGATGTCAGGTAATAGAACTATACTTGGTATTCTTAGAGATATAGTAGAAGATAAGAATATAAAAACTAGAAATATTGTGGGAAATAAGATGTTCCACTCTATGGATAGAGCTATAAGTAAAAATAAAAATGGTGGAGCAGTTGCTCTATCAATGCACTCTTCAAGAATAGTTAATTTTGAAACAATGAATGGTGAAAATCTTAAAGGATGGTTTACAGGTGATGGAATGACATATATTTATGGAAATGATTCAAGTGCATATACTGAATTTTGGCCAACTGTGGATATGTATCATCTACCTGGAGTAACAAATAGCTTAAAAGTTAGAGGAGATAGATCAGGGGAAAGAAGAGTGATTACTACACCAAAAGCTTGGGTTGGTGGAGTAAACAACGGAGAGATTTTTGTAGGAATGGATATGCTTTCATGGAATAAAGCATTAAAGGTAAAAAAATCATATTTATTTACAGAAGATGGAGTTGTTGCTGTATATGGAGATTCACTTTCATCTAATGAAGGAGAGATTCATACAACAATAGATAACAGAATTTTAAAAGATGGAAAGTTTTTAATAAATGGTAAAGAGATAGATAAGACAACAGTTATAGAAAATCCTAAAGATCTAACTATAATGTTTGTAGGAAACTATCCTGAAGAAACTATTGGATATAGAATAATAGATGCTCCAAAAGTAGAGATCAGATTTGAAGAGAGAAAAGGAAATTGGAAATCTATTGGTGGTACAGACAGTAAAGAGGTAGTGAAAAAATATGTTACTATCTATATAAACCATGGTAAAAATCCAAAAGATCAAAAGTTTAGTTATCTAATTTTCCCAATGTTTAAAGAGGAAGATGTTAAAAATTATAATTTAAACTCATTGAAATTAGTTCAAAGTGATGAAAAGATTCATGCTGTTGAAGATAATGAAAATAGAGTAGTTAGAATAAATTTCTGGAAAGATCTTCCAGTTAAATTTAGAAATATTAGATCTTTCTCAACTGCATCAATGATTATAAAGGAAAATGATAATGGAGTTCTAATTGCAGTAAGTGAACCAACTCAACTGATGAAAAAAGGTTCAATATTTGAAATAGATGGAGCTTATGAATTAGAAGAAAGTAGCAGTAAAGATATAAAAGTAACAAATAGAAATAATCTAACAAGAATAGAAATAGATTTAAGAAACAATGGAGCAACAGAGATAATAAAATTAAAAAAAGTTAAATAAATATTATGGAGGTTAAAATGGAATTAACTAAAGAAACAAGAGAAAAATTTTCACAAGATGTAGAACTATCTAAGGAAACATTATATAGTGCATTACATGAAGCATTAACAAAAATAGATAGAAATGCAAGAACATTTATAAACACTTTCCCAAGACCAGCAAGTACAGATTATGTATATCCTGGAATCTTAAATGCAGGAGAATGGGATGACTGGACAAGTGGATTCTGGACAGGAATTTTATGGCTAGCTTATGAAATTACAGGGGAAAAGAGATATAGAAAAGTAGCATCTTTCCAAACTAAGAGTTATGATGAAAGAATTACAAATAAAGTGGCAGTAAATCACCACGACTTAGGATTCCTATACACTCCATCAGTTGTAGCAGATTATAAAATTACAGGAAGCAACCTTGCAAAAGAAGCTGGAATTAAAGCTGCAACTCACTTAATGGGAAGATTTAAAGAGAAAGGGCAATTTATTCAAGCTTGGGGAGAATTAGATGATCCAACAGCATATAGATTAATAATAGATTGTAACCTAAATGTACCTCTATTATTCTGGGCAACAGAAGCAACTGGAGATCCTAAATTTAGAGAGATAGCAACTAAGCATATAAATACAGCAGCAAGTGTAGTATTAAGAGAGGACAGCTCAACTCACCATACTTATTATTTCGACCCAGAAACAGGAAAACCAGTTAAAGGAGTTACAGCACAAGGAGCATCGGATAACTCAGCTTGGGCAAGAGGACAAGCATGGGGAGTATACGGATTCCCTCTAGCATATAGCTATTTAAAAGATGAGAAATTCATAGATCTTTATAAGAGAGTAACAAACTATTTCTTAAATCACTTACCAGCTGATGATGTTTGTTACTGGGATTTAAGTTTTGATGATCTTTCTGGAGAGGAAAAAGATAGTTCAGCAGCAGCAATAGCAGTTTGTGGAATGTTAGAAATGGATAAGTATCTTCCAGATTCAGATCCAGACAAAAAAATCTATCAAAATGCAGTTAAGAGAATAATGAACTCATTAATTAAAAACTACTCAACAAAAGATATGGAAAGATGTAATGGACTTCTTAAAGAAGCTGTTTACAGTAAACCACATGGAATTGGTGTAGAAGAGTGTTGTATATGGGGAGATTACTTCTACATGGAAGCTCTTGTAAGAATAATGAAACCAGAATGGAAAAAATACTGGTAATATAAAAAAATACTAATAAAAAACTCTAAGGTATAAATTAACTTTTATACTTTAGAGTTTTTATTTTAAAAATCTCTTTGAAAATGTTATAATTAAAATAATTGATAAGATTGGGGGAGAGAAGGATATTAGTGAATATAAATGAAAGAATAAAAATAAAATTAGAAAATAGAACTAATAGAATAATATGTTTTGGACTGACTCTATTAATTTTAATCTTAAGTAGTTATAGAACTTATATTGTTTTTAAAGATAAAGAAAAAAACGAGAATATAAGAGCAGAAGAGATTTATAAAAGTATAGATAAAAAATTTAATTTTTTAAATATGACAATATATGATTTGAAAACTAGCAAAGAGTTTAATGACTATTTTTTTGAAAAAAATAAACTGCAAAATAAACAGTATAAAAAATTAAAACTTTTTGATGAATTAAAAAAGACAAATACTATTTATGGAATAATAGGGTGTAGTATCAATATTATTGATGGAGATGAAAATCTTGTTTTCACTTCAACAGGAACAATAGATAAAAATGAGTATTTAAAAGAATTTTCAAGTATTTTAAAAGATGAAAATAGAAAGAGAGTTATTTTAAAGGATAAAGGAAAGATAAATATTATTTTTAAAGATGATAATCTTTTTGATAGAGATGATATTTTTTGGATAGCTTCATTAAATGAAAATGATTTCTTTTCAGAGATAAAATTAGAGTTAGATAGTTGGTATATAACTAATAAAGATAAACTTATTAATTTAGGAGATAGCAATAAAAAATTAAGTTTTGATGATATTGAAAAAAAGAGAAGAGCAAAAACCTTTGTAATCCCATATTTTTATGAGAAAATAATCTATATACCACCTAGAATAAGTGTTGAATCAATTTTCTTAAATGAAATATTAAAGATAACATTTATTTTTGGAGTTCTACTTTTATTAATAAATCTAATAAAATATTTTGTGGTAAAACCTATAAAAAAACTTGCAATAAATTTAGGATATATGAGTGATACCAATGAGAAGGAATTGGAATATATAGAGCATAAGATAGAGGAGATAAATTTAAAAAATAGAGATTTAGAGTATAAAATAAGTGATATGAGAGTATATCAAAGAAGAAAGAAGATAAAGGATTATTTAATAGGACTTACAGAAAAATTGGGGATAGTTGCCCTAGAAGATGCTAAAATTTTAAAGATAAAGAAATATAGAGTAATTATAATGGAGATATTTGATATTGATTCAGTGGATAATATCTTCAATAAGTTTAATCTATCTAAAGAGCTGATGATGAAATATTTTTCAGAAGATATCTTATGTGAAGAGATAGATATAGATTATAAGAGTATAGCTTTTATTTTAGAGGATATTTTTACAACTGAGGAGTTGCAAGAGATATTTAACTGTATTGTAACTCATATTGAGAGAAATTACTCTTTAAGATTTACAGCAGCTATAACAAAAGGGTATGAAAATATGGAAGATCTACCTCAAGCATATAGAGCGGCTAAAAAACTGTTGGATTATAAATTTGTATTTAAAGAGAAAAAAGTTATATTCCAAGAGTTATTAGATGAAGAGAATATGAATAAATATTACTATCCAATAGAATTAGAAGCAAAATTGATTTTAAGAACATTAAGTTCAAATGAATTAAGTGTAAGAAGAACATTAGATGAGATATTTGATAGTAAAAATAGTAAAGAGATAGATAAGAAATATCTAAAAGAGTTTACAGGACTTTTGTATAATACCTTAGGACGTATATTTATTCAGTTAAAAGAGATGAACAAGGATATTGATATAAAAATTTTTAATGCTGAAGAGATTTTACAACTAAGTGAATTGGAAAAAATTAGAGAGAAATTTGAAGAGAAGATTTTAGAAATTTGTAAATATACAAAGGTAAAAGAAAATAGTGACAATGAAAGCATTAAGATAAAAATAGAAAAGTTCTTAGAAGAAAATTATATGGTAGATATCTCCCTTGATAATTTAGCTGATTATTTAGGACACTCTTTTAAATATACAAGTGTATTGTTTAAAAAAGTTATGGGGGATAATTTTAAAAATTATCTAAATATATATAGATTAGAAAAAGCTAAAGAGTTTATGGAGTATAATAAAGATCTTAAAATAAAAGAGTTAGCTGAATTAGTAGGTTATAATAGTTCTAATACTTTTATAAGAATCTTTAGAAAATATGAGGGTGTCTCTCCAGGAAAATATTTTGGAATAGGAGAGCATGAAGAATAGAAAAAAGAAAACTTTCTCGTGATAGAGAAAGTTTTTTTTATGTTCTATTTTGATAAAGTAAAATAGTAATACTAATTAATTCTAACTTTATTATAAAGTGTAGTGTTCTAAAATAGATACAAAGTTATTATAATAAATCTTATCATAAAAAAATCATTGACTTATTGTATAAAATAATATATTATACTTGTATACAAGTATGCAGAATTGATTCGACAGATAATAATTTAATTGTAGGAGGAATATCATGCAAGAATTTATGAACAAAGACTTTTTATTGAAAAACGATATCAGTAAAGAACTATATCATGAATATGCTGAAAAAATGCCTATCTTTGATTTTCATTGTCATTTAAGCCCAAAAGAGATTGCTGAAAATAAAAGTTATGATAATCTTACTCAAATATGGCTATATGGAGACCACTATAAATGGAGAGCAATGCGTTCTAATGGTGTAGATGAAAAATATGTAACAGGAGATGCAAGTGACTACGATAAGTTTTTAGCTTTTGTAGACACTATGGAATATGCTTATGGAAATCCACTATTCCACTGGTCACACTTAGAATTAAAAAGATTCTTTGGAATAGAAGAGGTATTAAATAGAAAGAATGCTGAAGTTATTTGGAATAAAGCTAATGAACTTTTAAAAACAGAAAACTTTAGAGCAAAAGCACTTATAAAAAATGCTAATGTAAAAGCTCTATGTACAACAGATGATCCAATAGATACTCTTGAATATCATGAGATAATAGCTCAAGATAAAGAGTTTGGAGTAAAAGTTCTACCAACATTTAGACCAGATAAAGCTATATTTATAGAGAGAGCAGAATATCTTCAATGGCTTGAAAAACTTGAAAAAGTTTCAGAGGTAAAAATAGATAGTTTTGTATCTTTAATGGAAGCTATGGAAAAAAGAGTTGAGTTCTTTGTATCAAAAGGATGTGTAGTTACAGACCACAGTATTGAAGTTCCATTCTTTAAATTAGCTACTGATGAAGAGGTAGAGAGAATATTTAAAAAAGCTCTTGCAAAAGAGGAATTAACTGTTGAAGAAGTTGAAGCATATAAAACAGCTTTAATAATCAATCTTGGAAGAGTATATAATAAATATAATTTAGCAATGCAAATCCATGTTGGAGCATTGAGAAATAATAACTCAAGAATGTTTAATAAATTAGGTGGAGATATTGGTTTTGACTCAATTGGAGATTATAACTATGCAAGATGTATCTCTGGATTATTAAATGAATTAGATAAAACAGAAGAGTTACCAAAAACAATTCTTTACTGTTTAAATCCTAATGACAATGAGATGTTTGGAACTATGATAGGAAACTTCCAAGATGGAAAAGTTCCTGGAAAGATTCAATTTGGATCTGGTTGGTGGTTCAATGATCAAAAGGATGGAATGATTAGACAGATGACAGCTCTTTCAAACTTAGGATTATTAAGAAGATTTGTAGGAATGCTTACAGATTCAAGAAGTTTCCTTTCATACACAAGACATGAGTATTTCAGAAGAATCATGTGTAACCTAGTAGGAACTTGGGTAGAAGAGGGAGAGATTCCTTATGATAGAGAGATCTTAGAACCTATGATTAAGGAAATTTGTTTTAACAATGCAAAAAATTATTTTAATTTAGATATATAACCAAAAGAGTTTAAGGAGGGAAAAATATGAAACTATCATTTAGATGGTATGGAGATTCAGATCCAGTAAGTCTTCAATACATAAGACAAATACCTAAAATGCACAGTATTGTTACAGCTGTATATGATGTACCAGTTGGACAAGAGTGGGACATGGACAGAATAAACACTTTAAAAGCTAAAGTTGAAAATGCAGGACTTCACTTTGACGTTATTGAAAGTGTACCAGTACATGAAGATATTAAATTAGGACTACCTACAAGAGAACTTTACATTGAAAACTATAAAAAGAACATAAGAAACCTAGCAAAAGCAGGAGTAAAAGTAATTTGTTACAACTTTATGCCAGTATTTGACTGGACTAGATCTCAACTAGATAAAGAGCTAGAAGATGGATCAACAGCTCTAGTTTACTACAAAGATCAAGTTGACAAATTAGATCCTTTAAACAGCAACCTATCACTACCAGGATGGGATTCAAGCTACACTAAAGAAGAGATGGCTGAATTATTCAGACAATACAAAGAGATAGGAGAAGAGGGACTTTGGTCTAACCTAGAATATTTCCTAAAAGAAATTATTCCAGTAGCTGAAGAGTGTGATATCAAAATGGCTATCCACCCTGACGATCCACCTTGGCCAATATTCGGTCTACCAAGAATCATAACTAACGAAGCAAACTTAGATAGATTCTTAAAATTAGTAGATAGCAAATACAATGGACTTACACTTTGTACAGGATCACTTGGAAGTGGAAGTTTCAATGATATGGTTAAATTAGTAGATAAATACAGTGCAATGGGAAGAATTCACTTTATGCACGTAAGAAACGTAAAACTTCTTGAAGATGGAGTAAGTTTCGAAGAGTCAGCACACTGTGCATCTTGTGGATCATTAGATATAGTTGGAATTATGAAAGCATTACACAAAAATAATTTTGATGGATATTTAAGACCAGACCACGGAAGAATGATTTGGGGAGAAACTGGAAAACCAGGATATGGATTATATGACAGAGCTTTAGGAGCAAGTTATATTACTGGAATTTGGGATACTCTTGAGAAATTAAAATAGTATTTTACTAGGAGGAGTTAAAATGAAATTATGTTTAAAAGAGTTAAATAATATAGAAACTTCTTTAAAAGGTATAGTAAAAACTCCTATGTATGATATAGAAAAAATCAAAGAAAATACAAACAAGGCACCAAAATGGTTACATTTTGGTGCTGGTAATATTTTCAGAGCATACATAGGAAAAATGGCACAAAATCTTTTAAATAAAGGACTAGAAGATACAGGAATAATTGTAGCTGAAAGTTTTGATGAAGAGATAATAGATAAAGTATATACTCCATATGATAATCTAACAATGTTAGTAACTTTATTTAAAAATGGAGAATTTGAAAATGAAATTATAGGAAGTATTGTAGATAGTGTAAAAATTAGTAGTGAAAAAGCAAAATTAATGGATATAGCTATCGCTCCATCTCTTCAAATGATAAGTTTTACAATCACAGAAAAAGGATACAACTTAAAAGCACCTAATGGAGAGTTTTTCAAAGTTATACAAGAGGATTTTGAAAATGGTCCAGAAAATGCTAAACATGTAATGAGTATTCTTACATCACTTTTATATGCTAGATTTAAAAATGGAAAAACACCTATTAGTATTGTAAGTATGGATAACTGTGCAGGTAATGGAGATAGAATAAGAGCAGCAGTAATAGAGATAGCAAATCAATGGATAGCTAAAAACTTTGTAGAAGGAGAGTTTTTAGATTATGTATCTAATGATTCAGTAGTAGCATTTCCAGTATCTATGATAGACAAAATTACTCCAAGACCAGCAGAAGTAATTGAAAAACATTTAGAAGAGCTAGGATTTGAAAATATGGATATAGTTGTAACTGAAAGAAACAGTTTTACAGCTCCATTTGTAAATGCTGAAGCTCCACAATATTTTGTAGTAGAAGATAAATTCCCAAATGGAAAACCACAAATAGAGTTATCAGAAGCTGGAGTATACGTTACTGATAGAGAAACTGTTGAAAAAACAGAAAGAATGAAAGTAACTACTTGCTTAAACCCTCTACATACAACATTAGCAGTATATGGATGTCTATTTAACTATAAAACTATCTATGAAACTGTAAATGATTCTCTTTTAAATAAATTAATAAAAAATATTGGATATAATGAAGCTCTTCCAGTTGTTGAGAACCCTGGAATTTTAGATCCAAAAGCGTTTATAGATGAAGTAGTAAATGAAAGATTCCCAAATCCATTTATTCCAGATCAACCTGAGAGAATAGCAACAGATACTTCTCAAAAAGTTGGAATAAGATTTGGAGAAACAATTAAATCTTACTTAAACAGCAAAGATTTAGATGTAAAAACATTAAAATATATTCCAATGGTGTATGCTGGATGGTTTAGATATCTTATGGGATTAGATGACAATGGAAATGAAAGATCTATTAGTAGCGATCCAATGTTAGATATGTTAAAAGAAAGCATTTCAGGAATAGAATTTGGAAAACCAGAAACATATAATGGACAATTAAAAGAAGTATTAAAAAATAAAATGATATTTGGGGTAGATTTAGAAGAAGTTGGATTATCAGATTTAATTGAAAAATACTTTGTTGAGATGTTAGCTGGTAAAGATGCAGTTAAAAACACATTAAAAAAATATTTAGTAGATTAGATAATAAATTTATTAGGGGAGGACTTAATGAAAAAGGTATTTAAAATATTTTTAAGCACAATTCTTACATTAGGAACACTATTAATATTTACATCTTGTGGAAAAAGTGACAGTAAAACAATAATAAGAGTATCTCACAACCAAGCTGCAGATCACCCTACAAATATAGGACTTTTAGCTTTTGAAGAATTTATTGAAAGTAAATTAGGAGATAAATATGATGTACAAATATTCCCTAACGAACTTTTAGGTTCACAAGTAAATACAGTTGAACTTACACAAACAGGGGCAATAAACTTTACAGTAGCAAGTAACGCTATTCTTGAAAGTTTCGATAATATATATCAAATATTTAACCTACCATATTTATTCAATAGTCCAGAGCACTATCATGCAGTAATGGATAACAAAGAGTTAATTAAACCAATATTTACTTCAACAGAAAAATCTGGATTTGAAGCAGTAGCATGGCTAGATGCAGGAACAAGAAACTTTTATACTGTAAAAAAACCAATAAGAACACCAGATGATCTAAAAGGGTTAAAAATTAGAGTACAACAATCAGCATCAAATATTAGAATGATGGAATTATTTGGTGGAGCAGCAACTCCAATGGGATTCGGAGAAGTTTATACAGCTTTACAACAAAGTGTTATTGATGGAGCTGAAAATAATGAGCTTGCTTTAACAAGTAATAAACATGGGGAAGTTTGTAAATATTATTCATATAATATGCACCAAATGGTACCAGATATTGTAATAGGAAACTTAAGATTCTTAAATAGTTTATCTCCAGAAGAGAGAGCTATATTTGATGAAGGATTTGATATTATATCAAAAGTTCAAAGAGAAGCTTGGGGAGAATCAGTTAATAAAGCTATTCAACAAGCTAAAGAGATGAATGTAGAATTTATTTATCCAGATGTTTTAGCTTTCCAAGAGAGAGTTCTTCCTCTTCATGATGAAGTATTAGCAGCAACTCCTAAATTAAAACCAATTTATGATAAGATTCAAGAGATTGGAAAAGAGATAAAAGGAGGTAAAAACTAATGGAAGGAATAAGAAAAGGTTTAGATAAACTTATTTTATTTATATGTGTTGTTCTTTTTATGTTAATGACTGTAGTAGGAACTTATCAAATTTTAGTAAGATATGTATTTAAATCTCCAAGTACAATATCTGAGGAATTAATATCTTATTCATTTGCATGGATGTCAATGTTTGCAGCATCATATATCTTTGGAAAAAGAGATCATATGCGTATGGTATTCTTTGTTGAAAAGTTTACTAAAAATGCTCAAAAAACAGTTGCAATAATTACAGAAATAGTAATTCTATTATTTGCACTAGGAGTATTAGTAGGTGGAGGAAGCTATATAACTTCATTGAGTATGACTCAAATGACTCCAGCTCTAAAAATTTCAATGGGATATATCTACCTAGTTATCCCAGTATGTGGAATTATGACATCTATATACAGTGTTCTTAATATTGTTGATTTAATGAAAAATTCAAAGGAGGCATAGGAATATGGTATTAACTACAGCATTAATTATGTTTAGTGTTTTAATAGTAACACTTCTTCTTGGATTTCCAATTGCAATAAGTATTGGATTATCATCAATACTTGCAATACTTCCATCATTAGCATTAGATAATACTCTTGTAACAGGGGCACAAAGAATATTCTCAGGAATTTCAAACTTTACATTAATAGCTATTCCGTTTTTCATTTTAGCAGGAAATATTATGAACCAAGGTGGTATAGCGAAAAAAGTTGTAGCATTTGCTCAATCTTTAACAGGTAGAGTTCCAGGATCTTTAATGCAAACTAACGTATTAGCTAATATGATGTTTGGAGCTATTTCAGGATCTTCAGTAGCAGCTTGTGCAGCTATGGGAGGAATCTTATTACCAATGGAAGAAGAAGAGGGATATGATAAAAAATTAGGTGCAACAGTTAACATTGCAACTGCACCAACAGGATTACTTATACCACCTTCAAACTCATTGATTGTATACTCTCTTGTAAGTGGAGGAACATCAGTAGCAGCTCTATTTATGGCAGGATATATTCCTGGAATTTTATGGGGTGTAGGTTGTATGATCTTAACTTTCTTCCTTGCTAAAAGTAGAGGAATGAAAGGTAAGGCAGGAGTTAAATTTAAAGTTATAGTATCAACTTTCTTAGATGCTCTTCCATCATTAGCTTTAATAGTAATTGTTATTGGAGGGATTATTAGGGGAATATTCACACCAACAGAAGGATCAGTTGTTGCAGTTGTTTATACTCTTCTACTATCAATGATTTTCTACAGAACAATAGATTTTAAAGGATTAATTAAGATATTTGAAGAAAGTGCAAAAATGACAGGAGTAATTGTATTCCTAATTGGAGTATCAACAATTATGTCATGGGTAATGGCATTTACAGGTGTACCTCAAGCAATTTCTAGTTTAATCTTAGGAATAACTGAAAATAAATTTATAATTCTATTATTAATGAACCTATTATTACTATTCATAGGAACATTTATGGACGTAACTCCAGCTATATTGATATTTACTCCAATCTTCCTTCCGATAGTAAAATCTTTTGGAATGAGTCCTATTCAATTTGGAATTATAATTGTATTTAACTTATGTATAGGAAATATCACTCCACCAGTTGGAAATACACTATTTGTTGGAGTTAAAGTTGGAAATTTAAAAATAGAAGATGTTATGGGAGAACTAATTAAGTACTATGCAGTAATAATACTTGTTCTAATGTTAGTAACATATCTTCCGCAACTTTCAATGTATCTACCTATATTAAGTGGACTAGCTAAATAAAGTGCTAATATATAAATAAAAAAACTGCTATAAATTGATATTAGATTATCAGTTTTAGCAGTTTTTTTCATATAAACTATAATTTATCGTTCTAATTTACGTTTACAAAACTTATAATTTTTAACATCAAGTTGACTCCATGTCAGTGAATAAAGAATCCCTACGGCTCATTCTGTTGAAAATGCAAAACTCGCTTCGCTCAAACACGTTGCATTTTCTTAACTTCATTTCACTGAGGGCTTCTAATATTCACTTCCAAATTACGTCAACTTGATGTTAGGGATAATATATTTTTTTAATCATCACTTTATCAAATATCAGCTAAAATGGAATTTGGAGAAGAATATTAGAGAGAGTTACGAAATCTGACGCTAAAAATTCCGACGTGTTTGAGACGAAGTCGAGTTTCGGAATTTTAGTCAGATGAGTATTACTCTCTCTTTATTCTTTGACATGGAATTTAGCTGATATTTAAAAGAAATTTAGATAACTTTAATTAACTAATTAACGTAAATAGCAAAGGTACTTTGCTGTAACCCTAGCGATGTGCTAGAAAGCTAAGCTTAGCTAGATAAATTATAGTTTAATTATTTCGCTTTATTCCATCTTAAATATCCATTTATAAAAACATCTATATCTCCATCCATAACAGCTTTTATATTTCCAGATTCAGCAGATGTTCTATGATCTTTTACTAAAGTATAAGGTTGGAAAACATATGATCTTATTTGGTTACCCCAACCAATCTCACTTTGCTCCCCTTGAATTTTCTTCATCTCTTCCTCTTTTTTCTTTAATTCAACCTCTAAAAGTTTTGATTGTAACATCTTCATTGCTGTCTCTCTATTGCTCAATTGAGATCTCTCTCTTTGACAAGTTACAACAATTCCAGTTGGTAAGTGAGTTATTCTAACAGCTGAGTCTGTCATATTAACGTGTTGTCCCCCAGCTCCACTAGCTCTATATGTATCTATTCTCAAATCTTCAGGTTTTATATTAACCTCAACACTCTCATCAACTTCTGGAACTACTTCCACAGAGGCAAAAGATGTATGTCTTTTCTTATTGGCATCAAAAGGAGAGATTCTTACTAATCTATGAATCCCCTTTTCGCTTTTCAGATATCCATAAGCATTATTTCCTTCAACTAAGAAAGTAATTGATTTTATTCCCACACTATCTCCAGGCATAAAATCCATCTCACTTATCTTATATTTTTTATCATTACACCATCTTGAATACATTCTATATAGCATATCTGCCCAGTCACAAGCTTCTGTTCCCCCTGCTCCTGAGTGTATTGTCACAATAGCATTATTAGAGTCATAATCTCCATCTAAAAGAAGTCTTGTGTCAAAATGATCTAAGTCCTTTCCAAGAATCTTATGCTTCTCCTCTAACTCCTCTTGAAAATCTTCCTCTCCCATCTCAACAAAATCTATTAAAACTTCCTCTTCTCCAACTTCAGCTTCAAGTTTTTTATACTCTGCAACTATCTCTTTTTCTCCATTCATCTCTTTTATCACAGCTGAACTTTTTCTTTTATCATTCCAAAAGCTCTCTTCCATAGTTTGCTTTTCTAATTCTGCTATCTTAGCCTCTCTCTTTTCTAAGTCAAAGAGACCCCCTAATATCATTTATTGTTTGTTTATACTCTGCAAATTCTCTTTTTATATCTAATATATCCAAGTTAGCTCCTCCCAATACCTATTTTAAATTTAACCTTCTTTTTATCTCATCCATAGTTACCATGCTATATATAGTACCATCTATTGACATATTTGGACCTTTTGCACATCTACCAAAACATCTTTTTGTAGTAAGTTGAATTTTCCCATCCTTTGAGATTCCCTTTTCATCTATTTCAAGAATTTTAGCAAGTTCATCATAATATCCCTTACCCCAACTTCCACAAGTCATTCCTACACAGATAGCAACCTCTTTAACTTTTTTTCCTGCCACTTTATTTCTAAATTTAGGATAAAAATTAATTGTATTTTCAATAGAAATTTCCATAAGTCCTGTTTTCTCTGCTATAAATTTTTGAACTTCCACAGGAATACTATCTAATTTTTCTATTACAAAGTTTAAAATTTTAACATCATCTTTTTTATCTTTTAAACTATTTATATACTCTTCAAGTTCATTATAAAATTCTTTTGTCACCATATTTTATCACTCCTTTTCTATTAATATTGCTATTGCAGTAGCATATTCTCTAGAATGTGAAATAGAAATTTCAATTTTTTTCCCTTTCATTATCTCTAAAAGATTATTTTTAAAAACAACAAAAGGTTTTCCTAGTTCATCATTTAGTATCTCAATATCTGTTAAATTAAAATTTCTGACCCCTGTCCCTAAAGCTTTTGATATAGCCTCTTTAGCTGAAAATCTTCCAGCATAGCTAGCTTCAGAGTTCCCCTTTTTACTTATAATCTCAATCTCTTTTTCTGTATAAACACGTTTTAAAAATTTCTCATTTGATATAGCTTTTGCTATTCTTGATATCTCTACAATATCATTTCCTATTCCCAATATCATAATTTAATCCTTTTGAAAAATATCTATATTTACATCTATTGTTATCTCTAAATTATCTAAACTAAACAATCTATCTACTCCCTCTTTTGGACTTCTCCACTTATATGGAGTCATATCAAAAAGATTTTTTATGCTTTCATTCTCTTTTATGAAAGATTTTCCAGTACAATTTACAGTTTCAAGATGTTTAAATATTTTTAAATCCTCTATTGGTGAATAAAATTCAGTTCTTACTTTATCATATACAACCTCTTTAAGCTCAATCAGATGTTTTTCTCCAGTTGATACAATAATAAGTTTTCCACCTTTTTTTAGAGTTCTCATCTTCTCTTCAGGGATTATTTTTGCAAACATACATATTATATAATCTAATGATTCATCTTCTAAAGGGATATTTGTTGCACTTGCCACTATCCAATCTATATTTTTATATGTTTTTGCCCCACAGATAATAGCTTCTTTAGATATATCTATACCTGTAATATTACTTTCAACACCATTATCATCAAGGAATTTTTTCAGTCTACCAGTGTAGTATCCCTCTCCACAACCTATGTCCAATATCTCTAAACTATTTGAATTTCTCAACTTAAAAACTATATTATTAACACTGTCGGAGATAATCTTATAGTAATCTTTCTCTAAAAATCTCTTTCTACTTAACACCATCTCTTTATCATCTCCAGGTGTCTTACTATGTTTTTGATTTGAAAGCAAAAGATTTAGATACCCCTGTTTAGCCATATCAAAACAGTGATTATTTACACACTTATATGTTTTATTCTCTCTTACTAATTTTTCCTTACATACAGGACAAATTTTCATATTTTTCTCCTATTCCATTTCATAAGCTTTTCTTGTATTTCTATTAGTTACCTCTACAACCTCTTCATAACTAATTCCTTTAATCTCAGCTATTTTTCTAGCAACATACTCAACATATACTGGCTCATTTCTTTTTCCTCTATATGGAGTAGGAGCCATATATGGACAATCAGTTTCTATTATCAATTTATCAAGAGGAATATTTTCTACAACTTCAACTAATTTTTTAGCATTTTTAAAAGTTAAAACTCCACCTATTCCTAAATAATAGTTATCTATTACCTCTCTAGCTGTCTCTACTGATCCAGGGTAGCAGTGAAAAATCCCCTTTACATCAGGAAACTCTTTTAAGATTTTCAATGTATCTTCCATAGCCTCTCTTGAATGAATTGCCACAGGTTTACCAACTCTTTGAGCAAGTTTCATCTGCTTTCTAAAAACCTCTTGCTGTTGCTCTTTAGGAAATGTCATCCAATGGTAGTCAAGTCCTATCTCTCCAATTGCTAAAACTTTATCCTCTTGAGCTAGTTTTTCTAACTCTCTCTCTACTTCATCAGAATACTCCCCTATATCATCAGGGTGTACTCCAACTACTGCATATATAAAATCATAATTTTTCGCAAACTCAACACTTTTTTTGCTACTAGCTAAATCATAACCTATATTTACAGCAAAATCTAAGTTCTCTTTTATTCTATTTAATACCTCTTCTCTGTCCTCATTAAACTGTTCATTATCTAAATGAGCGTGAGAATCTATCAATTTCATCTTTTATTTCACCTCTAAAATATCTTTAAAATCCTCTTTTTTAAACTCATATCTCTTTCCACAGAAGTGACACTCAGCCTCTATTTTCTCCTCTTCTGCAAAAATTTTGTTTAACTCATCTTTTCCTAAAGTGATTAATCCTTTATAGAATTTATCTTTGTTACAGTCACATTTGTAACTAACTTCTTTTTCCTCTAATATCTCATAGCTTTCTACTAATTTTTCGTTATCTTCACTGTTCATATCTTCATATAGAAGTTTTAAAATTCTTTCTAAGTCCATTCCACCCATCATAAGCTCTGTCATAGGTCTTATAGCTTGAATTTTATTTTCAAGAGCTGTTATAAACTCATCTTCTGCATCTGGTAAAAGTTGTAACATATATCCACCAGCACATGCTACTGTATTTGCATCTTTTAATTTTACTCCTAGAGCTATTACAGTAGGTGTTTGCTCTGAATTATAAAAATAATATGCTAAATCTTGTGCAATCTCTCCAGTATCAACTGTTGAAATTCCAACATATGGCTCTTTTAATCCCATATCTTTTATTATTTTCATTGTTCCTCTTCCAACTAATGCTCCTACATTTGATTTTCCATCATCTCTTAGTGGTACATCTGCTGAAGGATTAGAAAGATATCCTTTTACTCCACCATCTGCTGTTGCTGTAACTACCATATTATTTAAAAGTCCATCTGTATCTGTTCTTAAAGTTAATACATCATTTCCCTTTAAAGTGCTTCCCATTATAACTCCAGCTGTCAACAATCTTCCAAAAGCATCTATAGCTGTTGGACTGCATTTATGAATATTTAAAGCCTTTTGAACTATATCTGTTGTATCTACCAAAAAAAATCTTGCGTTTTTACTAACTCCTCTTATTATTCTACTCATTATTACCACCTCTAAAATTTATCATATTTTATTATTTCTTTATATTTTTCATATCTTTTTTTAGATAACAGCTCCATCAGCTGGATATTATTATCTATTCTTCTATTTTTATCTAAATAATCTTTTAATTTCTTTATTTCTTTTTTATCAAAACCATAGTATTTTAAAAGTTCCTCATTAGCATCATTAATATAGAGAGGTTTCTTGTTAATTGGTGATTCTATCTTAAATTTCTTAGATAGCTTTTCAAAAGTTGCATTTCCAATCCCTTTTATTCTCTTTAATTCATCAATCTTTAAAAAACCACCTGTTTTTTCTCTATAATCAATTATTTTACTAATATAGCTCTTTCCAATTTTACTATTGTTCATCTCCTCTTTTGTTGCAAGATTTATGTCCAATCTAAAATCTTTTTTCTCGAGCATATTTTCACTCATAATAACTTTAAACTTAGGTTTTTCCTCTGAAAAGCTATATTCTGTAAACAAACCTAGTGTAAGCATAACTGCAAAAATTAGTATCCAATTTTTCATTTTACCTCTCTCCTAGTCTATCAAATAATTTACACTTACTTTCCATTCTCTCTTTCATCTCTCTTATATATAGGGCTGGGTCTTTAGGGTTTACTATTCTTTCAATATAGTCTTTTCCATCTCCCTCTTCTAAAACTATTTTTGTAATAGCTCCTCCACCTAGTCCCATAGTTGATTGATTTTCCTCTATCATCTCTATATTAAAAATAGACTCTTTACCCTCTTTAGAGTAGCCTACATTTTCTCCCCATTCCATAATATTTTTTTGTCTGTACATATAGTATGGGAACATCTCTTTAGATGCAACTAAATCTTTTATTCTATTTTCAATTACCTCTCTATCAATCTCTTTTCTACTTTTATCCTCTTTGAAAAGATTTGAAGCTCTTTTAAACGCAAGTGAATGAACAGTTAGATTATCTATATCATATTTTTCTACTTCGTTTAAAGTATATAAAATATCTTCTGTACTTTCATCAGGTAATCCAATTATCAAGTCCATATTGATTATAAAGCCAAGCTCTTTTCCTAATTTAAAAAACTTATCAAAGTTTTCTCTATTGAATCTTCTATTTACCTTTGCTAAAGTTTCCTCATTAAAAGTTTGTGGATTCAGACTTATTCTATCCACTCCATACTCTTTAGCTAAATAAAACTTTTTCTCAGTAAGTGAGTCCTCTCTTCCAGCCTCTAAAGTAAACTCTTTAATATTAGTCATATCTAAATGTCTATTTATTTGAATTAACACTCTTTCTAAATCTTTTTCACTAAGAGTTGTAGGAGTTCCCCCACCCATATATAGAGATTCTATCTTTAAATTTTTCTCTTTCAAGTATTTTACAGTAATCTCTATCTCTTCTAAAAGAGTATCTACAAAACCATTGTAATATCTTCCCACTCCACTTGTTATCTCATAAGATGCAAAAGAACAATATTTACACTTGCTAGGGCAGAAAGGTATCCCTATATATAGGTTTATATGCTCTCTATTTAGAAATTTATTCTCTTTTTTAACTGTGTCTACTAAAAGTTTTATCTTTTCATCTGTTACCAAATAAAAATCTCTTAACATATTTTCAGCCTCTTCATATGTAGAACCTGTGGCTAATAATCTTCTTAAAACCTTTGTAGGTCTCACTCCCATTAAGCCACCCCAAGAGTAATTTTTATTATAGAATTTTAATAATAGAATTTTTGTCATTGTCTGTTTTTGCTCTTCTATCTTATCTTCACAATTTATATAAGAGAAACTTTCTACTTTATTATCTATCTCCATTTTTATCTCTATATTTTTATCATCTTTTATTAAAGATAGATTCAATGTTTTGTCCAATGCCTCTGGTACCATTACCCTAGCAAACTCTTCAACACTTCTCTCATTTATCTCAAAATCTGAGTTGATTATCACTTTTTTCTCCTTTTCTCCCTAATATTTTTCAATTACCTTATCTTTAAAAATTTACTCTATATTATATCATAATTTATATTTCTTGTCTTTTAGAATAACCCAAAAAAATTATACCATCTTTAGAAAGTTTTTAAAATATTTTTATCTCTAAGAATAAGTTTTTACTTACCTTTTACCTGTTTTTTAAATTCAATTAACAGAAAAAGATTAAATTTAAAAGAAAGGAGTGGGATAAAAATGTCACAGAAAATATTTATAAGTAGTTTAATCTTTCAAAATAATAACTACGGAGAGATAAAAAAATTTATTGAACACAACAATATAAAAAATATGGAGTTTATTCTTGAGCCAGATAATGCTTCTGACTTTGAAAAAACATTAAAACTTTTAGATACTATTGAATTTGAAGAGGTTGCCTTCCATGGACCATATAAAACTTGTATTCTATCTGATAGCGATGAGGAAAATTGGCAAAAAGCTCTTGAAACATATATTCAATGCTTTGAAATTGTAAAAAAATATAATGGTAGCTATATTATTCTTCATACAAGTGAATACCACGAAGAAAATAGCGATATTGCTCTAATTAAAGCTAAAATTATAAAATTAGTTGAACTTGGTAAAAAATATGGAGTAAAAGTTATTCTTGAAAATGTAGGTTTAAAAGAAGAGGCTATCTTTTCAGAAAAAAAATACTTTAAGTTTTTAAAAGATGAAAAATATCAAACTGTTTTAGATATTGGACATGCAGAGATCAATGGATGGAATATCTTTGATATTATGAAGGAAAATAGTGATTCTATCTTTGCTTATCATCTTCATACTAATGATGGAGAATTAGATTTACACCAAAGTATCAGAAAAAACGACTTTAATATAAATAAATTTTTAGATATATTAAAAAGAGGAATTGGAGTTAATAGATTAGTTCTAGAATATTCTCCAAGTGTTGAGAAAAAAACTCTTATCTCAGATTTCAACTTTTTAAACACTTCTCTATAATCTTCTATTGTCTTAATTTTTTGGGAGCTTAGCTTCCTTTTTTTATTTTTTGAAATAAAAGGAATTTTTTTATTTTTTTGAAAACTCTATTGAAGTGTTTTATAAATTTTAAAGGAGGGAAATATAGTGAAAAAATTCTTTTTTACTTTTATATTTTTAGCTTTTATAGGGTGTTCACCTATTCCTAAAATAAAAACTGAAAAGATAATAAAACCTGATAGTATTCAAACTAATATTCCTAATGATAGGACTCTTATTTTTTCTTGTAAAGAGTGGTGGAAGATCTATAAGGATCCTATCTTAGATAGATTAGTCACTTTTGCTTTAGAAGAAAATGAAGATCTGAAAATAGCTAAGCTTAATATTTCAAAATCTGATGAAGCTATTAAATTAGCTGATTCTGCTTTGGGGGTATCAATAGACAGCTCTAGCGACTTAAAAAGAGAGAGATTAGGTAAAAACGGGATGACTCCACCACCATTTGGAGGAAAAATAATTACCATCGGCTCTCTAGGTTTACAAGGTGATTACAATATTGATATTTTCAATAAGTTACACTCATTAGCTGATGAACAAAAATATAGATGTGAAGCTGTTAAATTAAACTCTGACTGGATAGAGTTAAATATAACTAATAGAGTAGCAAAACTATATTTTTATTGGAATTATCTTCAACAAGAGAAGAAAATTTTACTTTCTCAAAAAGATATTCTTACTGAGATTGTATCTTTCAACAAAAAAAATGTACAGATTGGTAATGGAATCAATAGTGATATTTGGCAATCTGAAAATGAACTACGTAATATAGATTCAGCTTTGAAAGATAATAGCTTAAATCTTCAGCTAACTTTAAATAACTTAAACATTTTAACTGGGAATAAACATAATAAAGAGATAGCTGAACTTTTAAATGGGAAATATTCAATGGCAGATGTAGTTTTAAAAGAGAGAATCACTATTCCTTCAACTATATCATCAGATATAATTATCAATCGTCCAGATATTAAATACTATATTATGCTTATCAAAGGACAGGAGAAACATCTTGAAGCAGAAAAAGCTAATTTCTATCCTCAATTTTCACTTACAGGACAGATAGGTTTTGAAGGTATAACTATGGAGAAAATTTTAAGAAGAGATTCTCTTTTAGGTTTCATAAGTCCAAGTATATATCTACCAATTTTTCATTCAGGAGCTATTACAAGCAAATATAAAATGGCTGGAGAAGATCTCAATATCTTTATAGAAGAGTATAACAATGCTGTTATTACAGCTTTAAATAATATTGAAAGTGAATTGTATAAAACAAAAATCAGTTGTGAAAACTTAAAAACTTCAGATATAAATCTATCTGTGCAAACTCAAATATTAAAAGAGAATAGAGAACGTCTAACTATTGGTAGTATCTCTAAATTAGATTATCTTTTAAAAGAACTAGATTGGAATAATTATAAATTATCAAATAAAAAAGAGTTATTTAACTTTAGCACTCAACAATTAACTCTTTTAAACTCTTTAGGTGGAGCTTATAAAATAGAAAAATAATTATAGGAGAATGATCATGGAAGAGATAAAAAAAGAAGAGATTAAAAAAACTGAAAACAGTAATGAAAACAATGAAACAAAAAATTCAAATAAAAAAATAGCCTTAAAAAAAATACTTACTTTTATAATTTGCTTAGTTGTTATAGGAGTTATTTTTATACTTTATTGGGCACTATATGGAAAAACTATTGAAGATACTGATGATGCCTATGTAAATGGTTCTCAAAATATTATTACCTCTCAAGTTAGTGGTACAATTAATAAACTTATGATTGAAGACACTCAATATGTCAATAAAGGAGATTTGCTAGCTACTGTTGATGATATTGATTATAGATTAGCACTAGAAAATGCCACTGCATCTCTAGGAAAAGCTATACGTTATTATTCATCTCTTAACTCTCAAGTTGCTCAACTTCAAAAAGATGTAATTGCTAAAGAGAACAGATTAAAAAAGGCAAAGATAGATTATCAAATAGCAAAAAATTCCTATGAAGCTGGACTTGCTAGTAAACATGAATTTCTTACTGCTAAAGATAATTTAAATATAGCTATTGCCTCTTTAGAACAAAGTAACTCAGCTTTAGATAATGCTATAACTCAAGTTAGTAGCACATCTATCATGACTCATCCTGATGTTCAACAAGCTATTACTGCATATAAAAAAGCCTACGTAGATTTAGAAAGAACTAAAATTTATGCTCCAGTTTCTGGAGTTGTAGCTAAAAAGGCTATATTTTTAGGACAAGAGGTTGCTCCTTCTCAAGAGCTTCTAACAATAATAAATCTTGAAAATACTTGGGCTGATGTAAACTTAAAAGAGACTCAGATGAAAAATGTTAAGGTTGGAAATAAAGTTACTCTTGTAAGTGATGTTAACAAGAAAAAATATAGTGGTTATGTCCAAGGAATATCAGCTGGAACAGGTAGTTCTCTATCTCTTTTACCAGCACAAAATGCCACTGGTAACTGGATAAAGATTGTTCAAAGAGTCCCTGTGAGAGTTCACATTGATAGTGATAGTATAAAAGAAAATGGAATTATTCCTATTGGAAGCTCTATGAAAGCTACTGTATATTTAGAAAAAAATAGTGACAAAATAGTTCCTTTTCAAGAAAAAACTTCATCTCTATACTCTATTGATGAAGCTACAATAGATGAACAGATTAATAATATTATAAAAGATAATATCCAATAAAGCTGGTGATTTTTATGAGCATTCCTTTTGAAGTTATATCTGCTACACTAGCACTATCAATAGGTTCCTTTATGAACGTTTTAGATAGTACTATTGTAAATGTATCTTTAACCCATATAGCTGGAGATTTCGCTGTTGCTCCTACCCAAGGAACTTGGGTTATTACATCATATGCAGTTTCTGAAGCTATATTTTTACCTTTAATTGGTTGGTTGACTAAACGGTTTGGTATTGTGAGGCAATATACCCTTGCCACTCTTTTCTTCACTGGAGCCAGTGTTCTATGTGGTATCAGTTTTTCCTTTGGCTTTCTACTCTTTGCTAGGGTTCTTCAAGGAGTGGTGGGAGCTAGTATGATTCCACTATCACAAACACTTATGTTAAGTTTCTATCCAAAAGAGAAAAAAGCTATGGCATTGGGAATATGGTCTATGACAATTGTTCTTGCTCCTGTTCTTGGTCCTGTAATAGGTGGTTGGATAACAGATTCATTCTCTTGGAGATGGTGTTTCTATATAAATGTTCCCTTTGGTATTTTATCTACATATATTGTTCACTCTATTTTTAGGAAAAAAGGTTATAAAGATAAGATAGAAAAAGTTCCTGTTGATAAATGGGGACTTATCTTTTTAGCTATTGGAATCTCTGCTCTACAAATAATGTTAGACAAAGGAAACGATTTAGATTGGTTCCAAAGTCCATTTATTATAAGTTTAGCATTGATTGCCTTTATATTTTTGACTATATTAGTTATTTGGGAGTGGTATCACCCTACTCCAGTAGTAAATGTTAAACTCTTTCTAAATAAAAATTTTAGTATAGGAGCATTGAGTATAACAGTAGCTTCTATTGCTTTTTTTGCCTCAGTTGTTGTTATTCCCCTATGGCTACAAAACTATATGGGGTACACAGCTTTAGATAGTGGTATAGCTACCTCTACATTGGGGCTTTCTATTCTTTTTACTGCTCCTATTTTAGGAAGTATTTTAAATAATTTAGATGCTAGAAAAGTTGTTGTATTTGGTTTTGTACTTTTTAGTATCACAGCTATTTTAACTGGAAACTACCCACCAGATATAACAGCAAGTTACATTGCAGGATCTCGTTTTTTAACAGGAATAGGGCTGGGAATTTTCTTTATTCCTCTAAATACAATTACCCTTTCAGATATTCCCCCAGAAGAGTTAGCAGGGGCATCAGGACTATATAATTTTACTAGAAATATAGGGAATAGTTTCGGTACATCTCTTGCAATAAACTATTGGAATAACAGAATCTCTATGCATCATCAAGATATTGTTTCAGCTATCAATGTTGGAAACCCTAACTTTCAAAGTTATATCAACCATTTTTCATCTCCTCTACATATGAAATTAGAGATGATAAATGAACTTATAACTCAGCAATCTGCATTGATGGGAGTAAATGATATTATTATTGGTAGTGGGATTATGATTTTACTACTTATCCCCCTTATATTTTTAGCAAGAAGACCTATTGTAAAATAGTTTTACTATTTGATATAATTGAAAGAAAATATCTGTTCTGGGGGTTGTTATGAAATATAAGATGATTGTTACAGATTTAGATGATACTCTTCTAAACTCTGAGAAAAAAATATCACCTATTGATTTACAAGCTATTATGAAAGTTCAAGAAGCTGGAGTAAAATTTATTCTTTGCTCTGGAAGACCAACTTTTGCTATGAGAGATCTTGCAAAGGAGATTGAAGCTGAAAAGTTTAATGAGTATATTTTATCTTTCAATGGTTCTATTATTACTAATTGTAAAACTAATGAAAATATCTTTGAAGCATCTCTTGAAAAAGAGGATCTGCACTTAATGTATGACTTTAGTAAAAAATATAATACTCATATTTTAACTTATATTAATGATGAAGTAGTTTCTGAAACTGAAAGTGAGTATATAGATGTAGAAGTTAATTTAACTAAGATGAATCATAGAGTAGTAAAAAGTTTTAAAGAATATGTAGATAGAGGGGCTGTTAAATGTATGCTTTTAGCTGAGCCTAGCTATCTAAAAAAAGTGGAAGTTGAATTAAAAAAAGAGTATGGGGATAAATATAGTATTGCTATTTCTAAGCCTTTCTTCCTTGAAGTAACTAAACTTGGAATTGATAAGGGGGTAGCTGTTAAAAAACTAGCTGAAAAACTTAATATTCCTATTGAGGAAGTTATAGCTGTTGGAGATTCTTTTAATGATCTCCCTATGCTAAAAGCTGCTGGAACTTCTGTAGCTGTGGAAAATGCTCAACCTGAAATAAAAGAGCAAGTTGATTTTATTGTAAAATCTAACAATGATGGTGGAATTGCTGATTTAATAGAGAAATTTATATTTATCTAACTAAACTCAGTTATCTAGCACATCGTTAGATTTTGACAAAGTACCTTTGTTATTTAGATTAATTAGTCAATTTTAGTTATCTCTATTTCTTTTAAATATCAGCTAAATTCCATGTCGTAGAATAAAGAGAGAGTAATACTCATCTGACTAAAATTCCGAAACTCGACTTCGTCTCAAACACGTCGGAATTTTTAGCGTCAGATTTCGCAACTCTCTCTAATATTCTTCTCCAAATTCCATTTTAGCTGATATTAGGAGAAAGAAAAATAAATTATTCTTAACTATAAATAAAACATTGGAGGAATTATGATTAATAGAGAAAGAATTATTAATAATTTTATTGAAATGGTAAAAATTTATTCTCCATCTAAAAAAGAGGGAAAGTTTGCTAATTATTTAATAGAAACTCTAAAAGATCTTGGTGGAGAGATCTATCTTGATAATGGATATACAAAATATAATGGTAATGCTCCTACAATATTTGCTAAATTTAAAGGTAATTTAGCAGGTGAAGGAGTAACTTTATGTGCTCATATGGACGTTATAGAACCTTGTGAAAATATCTCTCCTATTATTGAAAATGGCATTATAAAAACAGATGGAACTACTACCCTTGGAGGAGATGATAAAGGTGGTGTTGCATCTATTATTGAAGTTCTTAGAGTTTTAAAAGAAAATAATCTTTCTCATCAAGATATATATGTTCTTTTAACTCCTGGTGAGGAAGCTGGTATGCTTGGGGCAAAAAGTATTGACTGGAAAGATGTTCCTTCAAATATAAGACCTACTACTAATATGATAGTTCTTGATAATGCTGGAAGAGCTGGTATCATAGCTCATTCAGCTCCTTGCCAATATAATTTTACATTCACTTTTAGAGGTAAAAAAGCTCATGCTGGTATTGAGCCTGAAAAGGGAATTAATGCTATCTCCATGGCAGCTGCTGCTATTGCTCAAATGAAAATTGGACGTATTAATGAACTTACAACTTCAAATATCGGAAGTATAACTTCACAATTTCCTACAAATGTAGTTCCTGACTATTGTTCGTTTCATGGAGAGGTAAGAAGTCATTCAGAAGAAACTCTTGAAAATATAATTGATGAATATGAAAATATTGCTAAAAATGTAGCTGATAAATTTACTGGTGAGTATACTTTAGAACTTTCATATAACTATCCTATTTTAAAACCTAAAGATGATCTTAAATTTGGTAAAGAGTTTGCTAAGGTATATGAAGAATTAGGAGTAGAAAGTGAATTAAAAGTTATTGGTGGTGGATCTGACAGTAATATTTTAGCTAAAGAGGGATTTAACTCAATTATTGTTGGGGTAGGAATGTACAAAGTACATACTGTTGAAGAATACTTAGTTATTGAAGATCTTTTAAAAACTACTGAAGCAATTTTAAACTATATTATAAAATATCTAAAATAGGAGATGATCTGATTGGATAAAAATCAATTAAAGGAAAGAGTTATCAGAGCTATTGAAGAAAACAAAGAGGCTATAATAAATATTGGAAGAAAAATTTATAACAACCCTGAATTTGGTTATAAAGAGTTTGAAACTACTAAATCTGTTGTTGAATTTTTTAAAAATGAATTAAATATTGAGAATATTGAAGAAAATATAGCTTATACAGGTTGTCGTGCAAAAATAAATGAAGAGAAAAATGGTCCTAAAGTTGCTATTTTAGGAGAGCTTGATGGTATATCTTGTGCTGAGCATTGTGATGCTAATTCAATAGGAGCATCTCATACTTGTGGACACAATATTCAAATTGCTGGGATGTTAGGAGTAGCTGTTGGACTTATTAAGTCTGGTGTCTTTAAAGAGCTTGATGGAAAGATTGATTTTATTGCCACACCTGCTGAAGAGTTTATTGAACTTGCTTATAGAAGCAAATTAAAAGAAGAGGGAAAAATTAAATATTTTGGTGGTAAACAGGAACTTATTAGAAAAGGGGCATTTGATGATGTAGATATGAGTCTTATGTTCCATGCCCTTGATACAGGAGATAAAAAAGTTTTAGTTGGTCCTGTAAGTAATGGTTTCATAGGTAAAGAGGTTAAATTTATCGGTAAGGAGGCTCATGCTGGTTCTGCTCCTTATGAGGGAATTAATGCTTTAAATGCTGCTATGTTAGCTATAAATAATGTACATGCACAAAGAGAAACTTTCAAAGAAGCTGATAGAGTTAGATTCCATCCAATTATAACTAAAGGTGGAGATATAGTTAATGTTGTCCCTGCTGATGTTAGGATGGAAGCTTATGTTAGAGCCAGAACTATTGAAAGTCTTATAGATGCTAATAAAAAAGTTAATCGTGCTTTAATGGCTGGAGCTATGGCTGTTGGTGCTGAAATTGAGATTAAAGAGATTCCAGGATACCTTCCTATTTTAAGACATGATTCAATGGAAAAAGTTTTAAGAGAAAATATAAATTTTATAGGAATTAAAGATGATGAAATTATAGAAGGTGGAGATTTTACAGGATCATTTGATTTTGGAGATGTGTCACATATTATTCCTACTTTACATCCTATGTTTGGTGGAGTGACAGGAGCTCTGCACACTAGAAACTATTCTATTACAGATGAAGAGTTTGCTTATCTTGCCCCTGCTAAATCTTTAGCTCTAACTGTTGTAGATCTGCTTTTTGACAATGCAAAAATTGGAAAAGAGATTTTAGCTAACTTTAAACCAGCTATGACTAAAGAGGAATATTTAGAGTTTTTACAATCTAATGATAAGACTATAAAAGGATAAAAATTATAATATATCTAACTAAGTTCATTTTTTCTTGTGTATTGTTAGGTTTTGACAAAGTACCTTTGCATTTAGCGATTATTAGTCAAGTTAAGTTATCAAAACTTATATTTTAAATATCAGCTAAATTCCATGTCAAAGAATAAAGAGAGAGTAATACTCATCTGACTAAAATTCCGAAACTCGACTTCGTCTCAAACACGTCGGAATTTTTAGCGTCAGATTTCGTAACTCTCTCTAATATTCTTCTCCAAATTCCATTTTAGCTGATATTAAGAAAAGAAAAAATATATTATAGTTTATATACTTAAAAAGAGGTAGTTAGCAAAACTACCTCTTTCTTTTTTAACTATTCTTTTCTTTTTTAGCCACTAATGGAATATTAGCTATTAAGGCTGTACTTCTTTTATTTTCTGGGTTTTCAGTTACCTCTATATTAAGAGCCTCTTTATCAATATCCACATATTTAGATATAACTGCTATTATCTCATCTTTCATCTCTTCTAAAACACTTGCTGGTAGCATAGCTCTATCATGAATTAAAACAAATTTCAGTCTATCTTTAGCAATATTTTTAGAGCTGTTATCCTCTTTCTTAAAAAAATCAAAAATTCCCATTCCTTCTACCTACTTTCCAAAAACCATTTTTAATTTTTCAAAAAACCCAAGTTTTACATCTAGATTTAAAAATGGAACATCTTTTCCTTCCATTCTCTCTACTATATTTCTATAAGCATCAGCTGCTAGACACTCACCTTTATATACTAAAGGTTCTCCTTTATTTGTAGAGATAACAATATTTTCATCATCAGGAACTACTCCTAATAATTTAATTGCAAGTATATCAAGAATATCTTCTACACTTAACATATTTCCTGCTTTTACCATATCCATTTTTATACGATTTACAATAAGTTTTGGATTTCTTATCTCATTAGCCTCTAAAAGCCCTATTATTCTATCAGCATCTCTCGTAGCTGAAATTTCTGGAGTTGTAACTACAATTGCCTCATCTGCTGCAGCTATTGCATTTTTAAATCCTTGTTCTATTCCTGCTGGACAATCGATTATAATATAATCAAAATCATTTCTCAAAGCATCAATTAGAGTTTTCATTTGCTCTCCATTGATATCATTTTTATCTCTAATTTGTGCAGCTGGTAATAAACATAGATTTGAACATCTTTTATCTTTTATTAAAGCTTGTGCAATTCTACATTTTCCCTCTATTACATCAACTAGATCATAAACAATTCTATTTTCTAATCCAATTACTACATCAAGGTTTCTTAACCCAATATCTGTATCTATTAAAAGAACTTTATTTCCTTTTAAAGCTAACCCAGCTCCAAGATTAGCAGTAGTAGTAGTCTTTCCTACTCCACCTTTTCCTGATGTCACTACATACACCTTTGCCATTTTTACCACTCCTAACTTAAAATTTTAGTTATTCATTATATGAACGTGCACTAAAATCTTCTACTAATATCTCACTATTTTTTATGTAGGCTATCTTGAAGCCTCCCCTTCTATCTACCTTATTTGTATCTAATATCTCTTTTTGCATAGGTTTAGCTGTTGTACTACCTATTACAAGTTGAATTGGATTCATATAGTTAGCACCTATAAAAGCATCTTTATCATCGTCTAGACCTGCATAAACAGCTCCATTTAAATGCCCCAATACTATTATATTTCCCTTTGCCCTCAACATAGCTCCAGGGTTTACATCTCCAATAACAACTATATTTCCATCATACTCTATTTTACTTCCTGATCTAAGAGTTCCTCTAAAAAATTTAGTTGGTCCCTCTTCAGTTACTGCTTTAAAAAATTTGATCTTCTCTTTTCTGTTCACTCCTGAACCACTTTCAGAAAAAACATAAGTAATATTTATATCACTATTTAATTTAATCAAATCAATAAGAACATTTTCTTCTAATTCAGTTAAAACTCTATTAGAAAATTCTATTGCTAAATGAACATTCCCAATAAAATTTTTAGCCTCTCGTATCTTTTCAACTAAACTGTCCCTAAGAGTTAAAAAGTCTACCTCTGAATTTAAGTGTATTACTAGTCTATCTTTTTTACCTTTCAAAATAACATAATTATTCATAAGTTTCACCTTTTACCCAACTTTATAATTTTAGTATATCATAAGCTCTTTTTATAAGCAACAATTTAACAGTTAATAATTGTACATATTTAGAAAAAATGATATAATTTTTAAGAAAATATAAATTACGAAAGGAATAAATATGGAAAAAAAACTTTTTAAAGGAAGTGTTGTTTTAAATCCTGTTCCTGTTGTCTTAATAACAAGTAAAAATTCTGAAGGTAAAGATAATGTTTTTACTGTTGCTTGGACAGGAACTATTTGTACAAAACCTCCTATGCTTTCAATATCTATTAGACCTGAAAGATTATCTTATGAATATATAAAAGAGACTATGGAATTTACTGTTAATCTTCCTACAAGAAGGCTAACTAGAGAAACTGACTATTGTGGAGTTCGTTCAGGTAGAACAAATGATAAGATTAAAGAGATGGGATTCACTTTAAAAGAGGGGAAAGAGGTAAAATCTTCATATATTGAAGAATGTCCTATTAATATTGAATGCAAGGTAAAACAGATCATTCCTCTTGGAACTCATGATCTTTTTTTAGCTGAAGTTCTATGCTCACATATTGACTCAAGATTATTAGATGAAAATGAAAAAATTCACTTTGAATGGGCTAATCTTATTGCTTATTCTCATGGTGAATATTTCCCAATGCCAAAAGAGGCTATTGGAAGCTTTGGTTATTCAGTTGCTAAGAAAAAAACTATTGAAAAAAGAGAACTTTTAAAAAGAAAAACAGTACCTGAAAATAAAACAAAAAGAAAAACTACAACAAAAAAGAAAAAGGTGAAAAGATAGATGTTAGATAGAATAAATGCTTTAGGACAATATTTAGTTGAAAAAATTGGTAAGCCTTTTAACTTTAAACAGATAAAAGGTGATCATATGTACCCAGGAATTTTATTCTCTTTTGCTGGAGAAGATTATCTTGTTACTCCTGATAAGGCTGAATTAGAATATACTATAACCCTTATGGGATCAAGAACTTTTGAAGATTACCCGCCTAAACATGCTAGAAAATATACTCATAGAAAATTTGGAAAGATCAATAAAAAAACTCAAGAGATAGTAAATTATAAAAACAAGAAATATATTATTATAAAACTCTAGGAAATTTCTATTTTTTGGTGTATAATTCTATTAAAGAGACTCTTATACTGTAAACAGGAGGTAATTATATGAAGAAATTATTTATAATTTTGGCTATTTCTGTACTTGCTTTTGCTGGATGTACTCGTACTGAAAAACATATCGCTGCTGGAACTGCTGCTGGAGCTGTAGCTGGACATCTTATTGGTGGAAACACTGGTACTATAGTTGGTGCTGGAGTTGGTGCTGCTGCTGGAGCTATTATAGCAGATAAAAACAAATAGAATCAAAGTTTAATTTTATATTTAAAAAGTTACTTCTTAGGAGGTAACTTTTTTATTTACCTATAATTAAATATTTTTTTCTAACTTTTTTTATGATATACTATATTCTAAAAAATGAAAGGAGGGATAGCTTGAAAAAATACTATTTTTTAATATTTCTAATCTTGTTTTCTAGCTGTACTTCATTAAAAACTTTAAGATTAAATAATGAATTGAAAAACTCTATATCTCCATTAATAGCTATTAATAAAACAACTGAAAAAGATATTATAGATATCTTTGGCAAACCATATTTTATAGCTTCAAGAAAGGAGAGTCCATACACTTATATCTATCACAAAGGAACTTATTACACTAAAAACAATGTTCAAAATAAAAAGATATTAAAAGCTTTACTTCCTGTTGAGATAGTTTATAGTCAAAAAGTAATTAAAGAAACTTTTTTAGAAGTATATTTTGATATTGATAGTAAAATAGTTAAGGGATATAAAATAGAAAAATATCCTGAAAAAAAGAAAAAAGTTACAAGTGATAAAAAAACTCTTGAAAAACTTGAAAATGAAAAGAGATTGAGAGATAAATATAGAAATGCAGATCCAACAGATATTTTAAATAACCTGTTATTTAAGGAATTATAAAAAAATGAGCCCTAAAGCTCATTTTTTTAATTCTTCACTAAGTTTTTTATCCACTTACCTGAACGTAGTCTAGGGTAAGTAGCAACAGCTTTGAATGGCTCTTCTAAACAAACTAGAATATATACTATTGTTATAGGAAACTTAAAATATACTGCTCCTACAAATGAAAGGGGAACTCCTATTAACCATACTGCTACAAGCTCTGTCACTATTGCATACATTACATCTCCACCACCACGTAATACACCTATAATTTGAGTGATTCCGAAAAATCTCAATGGTAGAACAATAGCCATTACCCTTAATACTACAATTACATTGTGATAAGTTTCAGGAGTTATCTTAAATAACATAGCTATAAAAGGAGCTAAAAAGAAAAAGAATACTCCTATAATAATTCCTATTAGAACTCCAAAAACTGATATTTTAATTGCATCTTCTTTGGCATCTTCCTCTTTTCCTGCACCTATCTTATTTCCAATTAAAATAGCTGAAGCTGAAGCTATCCCTATTCCAAAAATATTAAACACATTGTTAATCGTATTTGCTATCTGCATTGTAGCAGTAGCATTTATTCCTAATTTTGAATAAGCTATAAAATAAGCTGTAATTCCTGCTATCCACATTACATCATTAAAAACTACAGGAGTAGCTGTAATAAAATATCTTTTTACAAGATTAAAATTGAAATCAAGAAGTTGTGAAATTTTTCCTGCTACAACATTTTTATTTTTATAAATAATAAATAGTATGAAAGCTAACTCCATAAATCTTGAAACAGTAGTTCCTAAAGCAGACCCAGCAACTCCCATAACAGGAGCCCCAAACTTACCAAAGATAAATATATAGTTTAAAATTCCATTGAATACAAGTCCTACTAAACTTCCATACATAGGAATTTTAGTCTGTCCTATACTTCTTAAAGCTGCTGCATAAGAAAGAGATACAGTAGTAAAAATATAACTCAGAGCTACCATTTTTAAATATGCAACCCCTTGCCCTATAACAATATTTTCATCTGTAAAAATTTTCATTATTATCTCTGGAAAGACAAATGCCAATATTGCAAAAAATATTGTACTTATCATCCCAACTACCAATGAGATACCTAAAAATTTATGAATACTTGCCACATCTTTTTTCCCCCAGAACTGTGACATAAATATTCCTGCTCCTAGAGTAATTCCCATAATTGTATAATAATATAGCATATAAAATTGGTTAGATATTCCTACTGCTGCAATCTCATTTTCTCCTAATGAACCTATCATTAAGTTATCAAGAAGATTCAGTGATGCTGTTACCAAACTTTGTAAAATAATTGGGATTGCTAAAAGCATCAAAGTTTTTATAAATTTTTTATCTAATTTAAACATTTTTTCCTCCTAAAAAAATAAAAGCAGATGGGTTATAAGCTGCCCACCTGCTACGTATTAATAGTTTTTTTATTCATATCTTTATATTATACTATTTCATTTTTCTTCTGTCAATAAAAATAAAGCTGTACAAATATTGAAAAGTGTAGTATACTATCTGTATAGCAATAATAAATTTATGAGTTTTGAAGTTTGAGATTTAATATTTAAAGTATTCTTTCAGAAATACCTTTATGTTTATTAAGATTTTCATGGTAGCTAATTTAGTTACTATCAAAATGTCACGAGTTCTATTGTTCAATAATATTTTATGGAGGTACACAATGAAAGGTACAGTTAAATGGTTTAATCAAGAAAAAGGATTTGGATTTATTACAGGTGAAGATGGTAAAGATGTATTTGCACACTTCTCTCAAATCCAAAAAGAAGGATTCAAAACTTTAAATGAAAATGAAGAAGTAACTTTTGATATCATTGAAGGACAAAAAGGTCCTCAAGCAGCTAATATCAAAGTTAGATAATTAGTTTAGTCTTGAAACTTTAAGGAGCTAAGTCAATCTTAGTTCCTTTTTTTATTTATTTTAATTAATAATTTTAAGGTAATAATAAAAATGATATAATCTCTCTAGAGAAAAAATGAATTAACTGATATTTTGATTTTTTAACGTTCAAGGTTATAGGAAATATAAAAATAAAAGGAGGTATTTTCTATGAATATATGGAGAATAAATTGTAAACCTGGTAGTCAATTAGTTGAACACAAAGAATCTTTTAAAAAATGGATTGAAAAAGAATTCGTAGGAATTGGTTGGAGTAAAGAAGAAAATTTTTTACTTGGACTAGAAAATATTAATATTTCTGCTCATGCTATAAAAGAACATATTTATGAAAGTTTAAAAAAATCTAATTATAGAACAAGATCATATATCACATATACTAATATTCTTTTTAATAGAATGAAAAAAGGTGATTATATTTGGACAAGATGTGATGGTATTTATAAACTAGGAATTATTATTGATGAAAATTGTTTATATAATACTTATCCAAATGAAGATTTTATTCCAAATAGATATCAAATTGGTTTTTATAGAAAAGTAAAATGGTTAAAAAAAGATTTTGTAGAAAATGAAGTTCCTGGAAAAATAATTGCTAGTTTTAGAAATCCTAGCACTCTTCAAAAAGTCTATGAAAATAAAAATGAATTATCACTATATTGTAAAATTAACATAGAAAATAACTCAATCCATTTCCCTATAGCTGATTGGAAAAATTTATTGAGTGCTGAAGATATTGAAGAAATAGTTGGCTTATATCTTCAAATAGAAAAAAAATTATATATTTATACGTCTACTTGTAAAGAAGATACTAGCTTAATTGAATTTCAACTTATAGATATCAAAGGAAATTTATACGGTGTCCAAGTAAAGAGTGGAAATACAAATATCAATGCTGATGAATATTTTGATCTTTCTAAAAAAATGAAAATTTTTCTTTTTGCAACTAATGATAATATATACAATCTTGAAAAATATAAAAATATAGAAAAAATAGAATCTAAAGAAATTACTTTCTTTATAGAAAAATATTTAGATATTTTACCTAAAAAAGTGAGATTTTGGTTTGAAAAATAGATATTTTTTTATTAGAAAATATATGTTAAAATTTAATGTAATTATTTAAAATTTAACTGGAGGAGAAATGTTCAAATACTTTAAACCCTTTATACCTAAAGCTTCAGTAGCAGCTCTTTTTAAAATGACTGAAGCTTTTTGTGATCTATCTCTCCCTTTAATTATGGCAAAAATTATAGATATTGGTGTAGCTAATCAAAATATGAATTACATAATTAAAATGGGATTAACTATGGTTGGAATTGCTCTTGGAGGATATTTATCATCTATTTTGTGTAACTATTTTTCAGTTCATGCTACTCAAAATTTTGGTGCTTCTTTAAGAGATAATGTTTTTACAAAGATTCAAAATTTTAACTTTGTACATTTGAACAAATATACTCAAGCTTCTCTAATTACTAGAATAACTAAAGATGTTGATCAAATTACAAATATGTTTCTTATGTGTGTAAGAATGGTTCTTAGAGGGTTAGTAACAGGAATAGGAGCTGTATTCATGGCAGTTACTATCAATCCTGTTCTATCTATACTATTTTTGGTAATTGTTCCCTCAATAGTAGGAAGTACACTTTACTATATGAAAAAATCTTTTGGAAAATATAGTGAAGTTCAAAAAAAATTAGACAGTTTAACACTTGTTCTAAGAGAAAATCTGACTGGTATAAGAGTTATTAGAGCTCTATCGAAAGAAAATATTGAGAAGGAAAAATTCAGATTAAGAAATGATGATCTTAAAAATAAAACTATTGAAGCAGATAATTTAATGTCAAGTAAATTACCATTTATAACATTAATTATGAATTTAGGGGTTGTAGCTGTTCTTTGGTTTGGAGGAATAAGAGTTAGTTATGGTAAGATGCACCTAGGGGAAGTTGTAGCTTTTATCAACTACTTAAATATGCTTTTATTCTCTATGAATGCACTATCTTTCCTATTTACTCTTTATAGCCGTACAGCAATATCATATAAAAGAGTTAAGGAGATTTTATCTGAAAATATAGAAAATATGTCTCAAGAGGAGTTTGAAAAATTAGTAACTGATGATATTATTGAGTTTAAAAACCTTTCTTTCTCATATGATGGAACAGATAAATATATTTTAGAAGATATTAATCTAAAAATAAAAAGAGGAGAAAATATCGGTATTATTGGTGGTATCGGTTCTGGAAAGACAACGTTTATATCTCTTATACCAAAATTTTATGAAGCTACAAAAGGTGAGCTTTTAATTGATGGAGTAAATATCAATAAATATGATGAAAAAGAGTTAAGAGACAAAATTGGAATAGTTCTACAAAAATCTTTTCTATTTTCTCAATCAATAGAAGAAAATATCCGTTGGGGTAAAGAAGATGCAAGTGATGAAGAGATAAAAGAGATAGCTGAAATTGTACAGGGAAAAGAGTTTATAGAAAAGCTTCCTGATCAGTATAAAACAAATGTAACTAAAGGTGGAATGAATTTTTCTGGTGGACAAAAGCAGAGAATCTCAATAGCAAGAACACTTATAAAGCAACCTGAAATTTTACTTTTTGATGATAGTTTTAGTGCTCTTGACTTTATAACAGAATACAATCTTAAAAACAGATTAAAGAACTATCTAAAAAATACAACAATTCTTACTATCTCTCAAAGGGTAGCATCTTTGATGAAACATGATAGAATTATTGTTCTTGACAATGGTAAAATAGCAGGTTTTGACACTCATGATAATCTTGTAAAAAATTGTGAAGTGTATAGAGAGATCTGTGAGTCACAAGAAATTTGTATTCCAGGAGGAAGATACTGTGAAAAATAATATATTTAAAAAACTTTTTCCATATCTTATGAAATATAAATTTGAATTTATTTTCCTTATTATTATAGCAATTATTGGAAATCTTCTTACATTAGTTGGTCCATATTTAGTTGGTAAGGGAATTAATGAGATACATTTTCATATGGAGAAAGCAAACTATATACAATTAGGGAAAATATCTATACTTTTACTTTTCTCATATATTACAGGTGCTGTATTAACATTGATACAAAATATAAAAATGAATATTATCTCTCAAGATATTGTAAACACTATGAGAAAAGATGGAATTGAAAAGATTCATAAATTTCCTCTTAAATATTTTGATGGGATATCTCAAGGGAATATTATAACTATTATGATAAATGATATTGATAATATTAGTGGTTCTCTATCTCAAATAGGAACTAGAGTTGTAGTAAATCTTCTTACAATATCTACTGCCTTAGGAATTATGTTGTATATAAGTCCATCTTTAACTTTGATACAAATATTTTTAGTTACATTTGCTGGATATTTTTTAAAGAAAATTTCTAAAAAAAGTAGAGAGAAAAGAAGAGTTCAACAAAAATATTTAGGACAATTAAATGGATATGTTGATGAGATATTAACTGGAGAAGCAGAGGTTAAATCTTTCTCCTATGAAGAGAGAGCTATTTCTAAATTCCGTGAATTAAACTCCAACTATAAGGATAATGCTATAAAATCTCTATTTTTAGCAGGATTTAACTTTCCTACTCTAAACTTTATTGGAAACCTAGGTTACTCTTTAATAATTTTAATTGGAGCTATCTTTATGTTAAATGGAAAAATAACTCTTGGAGGTCTTTCAAGTTTTGTTATCTATTCAAAGCTTTTTAATCGTCCTATTGCTAGTATCTCTGAAGCATATAGTATAGTTCAAACTGTAATTGTAAGTGCTGAACGTTTCTTTAATTTTATTGATCAGCCTGAAGATATTGAAAAAGGAACTTTAGATATTGATTTAAACTCTTTAGAGGGAAAAATTGAGTTTAAAGATGTTAATTTCTCATATAATGAAGATACTCCTGTATTAAAGGATCTATCTTTTAAAGCTGAACATGGAGAGATAGTGGCTATTGTAGGACCTACTGGTGGGGGAAAAACTACTATTGTTAATTTATTAATGAGATTTTATGATATTACCTCTGGAAAAATATTATTAGATGATAAGGATATTGAGCTTTATAAGAAAAAGGATATTAGAAAACTTTTTGGAATGGTATTACAAGATAGTTGGCTATTTACTGGAACTATTAGAGAGAATATCAGTTATGGAAATAGTGAAATTGATTTTGATAAGGTTGTTGAAAGTGCTAAGCTTGCTTGTGCTCATGATTTTATTATTAAACTTCCTCAAGGTTATGATACAGTAGTTAGTGAAGATAATATGGTGCTCTCTCAAGGTCAGAAACAACTTATCACTATTGCTAGAATTATAGCTTCAAATCCTAAGTTCTTAATACTTGATGAGGCTACAAGTGGAGTTGACACTAGAACAGAGATAAGATTACAAAAGGCTATCTCTAACTTAGTAAAAGGTAGAACAAGTTTTATTATTGCTCATAGGCTTTCTACTATTAAAAATGCTAATCTTATTTTAGTTTTAAAAGATGGACATATAATTGAACAGGGAACTCATTCTCAATTGATGGAGAAAAATGGCTTCTACCACGAACTTTACAATACACAATATATGCTCTAATAGAAAAGCTCTTTATGAATTTGTATCATAGAGAGCTTTTTCTACAGTAAAAAATCAAATTATAAATTCTTTAGGTACTAAAAAAGCCATCTATTGATCTATATCAAAAGATGACTTAACTTTAAAACAGTTTATGTAACTACTCAGCTATGTAGTTACAAAAAATTAAAAATCAGCTAAAAATTAGGAG
>ENA-OWPF01000354-OWPF01000354.1-human-gut-metagenome-genome-assembly--contig:-NODE-354-length-54383-cov-7.019217_pt1 | contig 54383 bp, 52 predicted proteins | sample MGYA00248261_ERZ651840 | MGnify/ENA primary metagenome ERZ651840 (study PRJEB26924, sample SAMEA4378268) | human gut metagenome | biome: human gut; feature: human-associated habitat; material: faeces... | reverse complement strand
ACTATATGTCTAAAACAGCAAGAAAGATAATAAATTACTGTTTAGAAAATAATATCGGTACTTTAGTATGCGGATATAATGAAACTTTCCAAAGAAATAGTAATATTGGAAAAGCGAATAATCAAACTTTTGTTAATATTCCATTTGGAAAGCTAAGAGAAAAACTTGAATATTTGTGCAAGCTGTATGGCTTGATTTTTGTAGAGCAGGAAGAAAGCTATACATCAAAATCAAGTTTTTTTGACATGGATATTCTGCCTAAATTTGAAGCTGATGATTCTCAAAATTATTCTTTTTCAGGAAAAAGAATAAAAAGAGGACTATATCAGACTTCAAAAGGATATATATTTAATGCCGATGTAAATGGAGCATTAAATATTCTAAGAAAAAGTAATGTAGCGGACTTAGAAGTCCTATACACTAGAGGTGCAGTGGACACACCTGCAAGAATAAGGATAGCTTAGTCTATCAAACTTCTTTAGAATTACTCTGATGAGTAATTACGAAGCTCCTTCAAAACCTTTAGGTTTAGTGGGAGTAGTTCACGCCACCTTTAAAAATTTAAAAAATTCAAAAACATATCTTTATACATATATTTTTTAATTTTTTGCCCCTTTTGACACACCTTTAGATTTAAAAATTTAAAAAATCAAAAAAAAACTTAAAAACATATCTTTATACATATACTTTTTAATTTTTTGCCCCTTTTGACACACCTTTAAATTTAAAAAATTAATTTTTTGCACTTTTTATACTACCTTTAAATAAAAAAACTCAAAAAACTATCTTTATACATATACTTTTTAATTTTTCGCCCCTTTTAACACACCTAAAAATTAAAAATGCCCCTTTTGGCACACCTTTATATATTAATTCGCCCCTTTTAACACACCTTTACTTTCTTAGATTTATTTATTTAAATACTTTATAATGAATTTCAAAAAATAAAAAAATTAAATTAATATAAAAAATTTTTTCAAAAAATAAAATGCCCCTTTTAACACACCTAAAAATTAAAAATGCCCCTTTTGACACACCTTTATATATTAATTCGCCCCTTTTGACACACCTTTAAAAATTAATTTGCCCCTTTTGACACACCTTTAAAAATTAATTTGCCCCTTTTAACACACCATAGCGAATTTTAATCTTATTATTTAAATAAGTTATACGAGCCTAAAAGATATTAAAAGATTCTATATAAAAGATTCTTTTAAAAGATAGGCTAAAAAGAATTTTTTTATTCTTTTTATAATTTCTTATTTATTTTCAAAAAGTATAACCAAATTTTATATTTTTAATTTTACTGTCATAAAATACTTTTAAAAATATTACCAGAGTGTCTAAAATCGTTTTTAACGCATTTTTTTAATTATTTTGATAAAATACTCGACTGAATAAGAGAAATGCTTAAAAACGACTAATAAGAGCCTAGAATGAATTTGCAGACAAATAATTTCTAAAAAAAACATTACCAGACCGTCTAAAATCATTTTTAACAGGCTTCACAGAATTATTTAGACAAATATATTAGGAAAATAAAACAAAAGCCATATAAGGGAAAATATGGCTTTTACAATTACTATTTATTTTTTTCTTTTTCTTTTAAAAAATTAATATATTCTTCAAACATCAATTCTTCATAATTTTGGGAAGAATTAATCATTTCCAGCATTTTTTCTTTTCCATATTTCTTTTTCATAAAAGATTTTATAGTTTTTTCATTTTTTTCAACTTCTTTTGCTTTATCAAGTTCATCAATCATATCCAGTTTTTTTCTTCTTCCACGCTTCTTAGGAGTATTTTTAACTTCCTCACGTTCAGCTAGTTTTGCTTTCTTTGTATTTGTCTTAGTAGTTGTAGTTGCTGTTATTAATTCTAAAATAATATTTTTTAAAGAATTATAAAACATAGTAGGAGATTTTTTTTTCATATCTTTAACAAATGGTTCTCCAATATTATTTTTTTCTGAATATAATTTTATAGCTTTTTTTTCAATTTCTTCTTTTTTTTCTGAATCTAAATTTATAAAATTATTAAAAAATTCATCATCAGAAAAATCTGAATTTTTTTTCAAATTATCATCAGCATTGAATACTTCAGATATGTTATCCTGAGAGTTTTTTAAAGATATATTTTTAGGTTTAGTTTTTTTCTTTGTACTTTCATTTGTTAAAGCATACTCAATAGCTTTTTCAAGATAAACAATACTTTTAAATTCTTCTTTTATAGAGCTGTAACATAAAATAAGTCCTTTTTTTATTTCTTCTTCAGAGAAAGTTCTAAGGAGAGTATGAATTGTTTTTTCTACTTCAGAACTATTAAATAATCCAGATTTGTTTACATAATTATTTTTCTTTATTTTTCTTATAGCTTCAAATAAATCTTCATTCAGTAAATTTTTTCTGCTGACATTAAAAGAAAAACCAACTATTTTTCTACCCTCTTTTATATCTGTTACTTCAAGAGTAATATCAGTATTATTATTTATATCATTAACAGACTTATTGATTAAACTTCTTTTTAACTCTTTAGTTGAATAATTATTGTCAAAGATAGTTTTTATATCTTCAAGACTAATATAATAAGAACCTTTAAAAAGGTTTGATTCAGCTTTCAGATAAAATTCTACACTATTTTCAAATTTTAAGTTACCAATGTTTTTAGCAAAATATTTAGAGAAATTTCCTTTTAAGTTTTTAAAAAGTTCTCTAGCTGAATATCCCCATCTTACTGAAATACTTGTGTCTGTTGGTTCAAATGTAACACTGTCAAAGATAGAAATAGAGATAATTTTTTTATTATTATAAATAACTAGGGGCTTTTTTTGTATGGAAGTAACTAAATTACTCAATCTTACATATTCTTTTTTGCTCATATTAAGCATTGTTTTAATTTCTTTTGGATTGTAATTATAAACCTTGTTCTCACTATCTATTCCTGCTATTAAAAAAAGGAGAAGTTGCTTTTCTTTTAAAGAAAAATCCTTAAAAATAGTATTAGAAAAATCATTATGATAAGTAACTTCTTTACTTAGAGTGTCAAAAAGGCTTAAGTAATTATTATTTTCTTCTTTTTTCTTTTTAACCATGATTTATTCCCTCCAAGTTTTAATTTTTTGTCTGCTCTTTTGCTTTTCTTATAATAATTTCATCAGTTGTATATATTACCTCTACATAAGGATTTTCTTCAGTTATATCAAGTGTTTTTAAAAAAACTTTTGACAATGAAAATTTTGTACTGGTTTTAAAAAAATTTATTTTTGTTATTCTTTTATCAAGAATTTTTGGTTTCATTCCTCCTCCTTTTTTAAGGGTATAATAAAGGGTATCTACAAAACAATTATAGTAGATTTTAGAAAGAAAAGCAAGGAAAAAATAAAAAACTAACCGTCAAGTTTGACGGTTAGTGAAGTTATCTTTCTAAGTTAGAAGAATTACTGTTATTTAATTTATTTTCCCAAGGATTTTTTTCTCCTATTATTTTTTCTTTAAAAGATTTTAAATTAAGTAAATTTTCATCATGGTTTATTAAAAGTTTTGAAAAAAATGAATTTAAGTATCTAAAGTCAGAAGATATTTTAAGGTTTATGTCAGAAAAATTTGATATAACAAGAGCATTTCTAAAAAATAAAGAATTTTCTTTAAATAAATCATTATTAACATTATATCCTTTAGTTCTTAAATATTTTTCTATGAATACAGCTGTAGTTCTTGTGTTTCCTTCAACAAAAGGGTGTACCTGCCATATTGCTGATGTAAATTTAGAAATTCTTTCTACTTGTTTTTCTGGAGAAAGTTTTGTATAATCAACTTTATTTTCTTCATCAAAATCATATTTTAAATATTCCATTAAATCTTGATAATTACCATATACAATACTTTTTCCGTTTAAAATATCTTCTTCTTTGCTTATATTATAATCTCTAAATATTCCTGCATAATCTTTTATAGAACCTGTAAAAACTCCTTGAAATAGATGTCTATGAATACTTTTAAGATAAATAGGGCTGAAAGTAAAACTTCCATCTTCCAAGATTTCTGCAATTCTTGTAGAAACTATATCACATTCTCTGGTATTTCTTTCATCTTTTTTTGTTAAATCTTTATTCTCATAATATTTTGATAATTTCTGTTCAATTTCTTTATAAGAGCTTTCTCCATTTATAGATTCAACAATTAGTTCTTTCAAGTATGGAGAAGGATTAAGACCATCAACTTTATTCAAACCTATTGCAATTTCCCAGTTATTTTTTTTAATTTCTCTATTTTTTAACTCTTCTATTTTATCATAAGTTTTTGTCATAAAATCCTCCAAATATTTTTTAATTATTAATATTATACCATTTTCAATACTAAATAACAAATTACTGGAAAAGAAAAAAACTAACCGTCAAGTTTGATGGTTAGTAGAGTTAGTCTATAAGTAAATCAGGTAAATATTCTATTAATTTTAAAATCAAATCTGGTTTTTCTTCTAAAGAAAAATTATCAGGCATTATTAAATCTAATTTTTTTGTTTCGTAGTTAGGAAAATATACACCTTTCATTCTACTTTTTCTATGAGTTATCACTTCCATTACCTTTGAAGATTCTGGCTGTTTATTGATTATTCTGTGATTTTCTTTAAAACATTCAAAAAATAATTTTAAATTATCATTATCACAGAGATTAGAGCTTATTACAAATTAAAAAAAATTTTCCATATCATTCATATCTATAAAATTTTCTAAAATTTCCTTATTAGAGGATATATTAATTTCTTTTGAGTTATAGTAACTTTGAAGTAAAGATAGTCTGTATATTTTTACAGACAAATATTTTAAAATATATTCATTCATATTTTTCTTTCTAGTATTAAATTTTTTCAAGTAATTACTATAATTTGTATCAATAATAGACCACTTCATAATAATTTTCTCCTTAAAAAAATAAGGAAAGCAGAACTTTCCTTATTTAAAACTATTAAAACGATTTTTTACAGGATTCGTAACCTCTATTATTTGTGATATTATAACATTTTATATAAAAAAAATCAATGGGGCAATAAAAATTATCTTTCAATTTCATTGTTTTTATTTTTTTATGTTTTCAAGTTTATTTTTTTCTAATTCTATTCTTTTTACTTTTTCTAATGCCGGCAAAAGAACTTGTTCATATCTTTCATTTAAAAAAGTTTTATAAAAGTTTTTCATAAGAGAACTCATAATTTTAATCCCATTGTATTCTTCAGGAATTTCATCTATTATTTTATTAATCTTCTCCATATCAATTTTAGGAATATTTCTTAATATGGCTTTCTGAAGGGAATCTGATATTTCTTTTAAAAATTTGTCCTCTTCAGTATCTCCAAAATTAAGATTATTACCTCTTAATGAGAGATTTCTTATAACTTTTACAGAATCTACCATTTTTTCCTTATAAATATATGGGGTTCTTCCATTCATCAGGATTTGTTTTAAATTTTCAAGAGTTTTCATCATTTTCTCTTCACTATGTTTTGGAAAAAGAGAATTTCCATTATCATATACTGGAGCTAAAGAAATTTTATTTTCACTTTCCAAAACAAAAATTCCCCAATTTCCATTATGCCTGTCATTGTTATTGATGAAACAGTCTACTATAAACATATCCCAAAATCTTTCTTTAATTTCTTTAATATTTTTTAAATTTTCATTATGTTCAAAAACATAAATTAGTTCTTTTAGTTCAATATAATAGGAAGATTCTGTATTTCCTATTAAATCTTCTCTGCTTTTTTCATATTTTCCTAAGTTTTCATTAAAGACATTTTTCATTTCATAGAAGTTGTTATTCAGCTTAAAATCTTTACAAGCAGTAACTAAAATATCATTGTATATCCCTAATTCTGTTTCATGGACAGGTATTCCCATTGATTTATATATTTGTGAACCAATATACTCTGATAAAACTCCTGTTGTATAAGAAATATCTACATTTTCAAAATTTTTTGTAATTTTAGGAAATTTTAAAAACCATTTAGCCCCATCACTTTTATAAAAAGCTTTTTTAGTTCCTGCATTTCCCCCATAAAAAGAAAGAGCAGGTTTTGAATTATCATATATTTCCATTTTTTCTCCTTTAAGAAAAAACCACTTGTTATTAACAAGTGGTTTGATTTTTTAGCTCCTCGTTTATGGCAGAGGTTCACCCGATTTATACAGCTCCTCGTTTGTGGTAGAGTTCACCCGATTTATATAGCTCCTCGTTTATGGTAGAGGTTCACCCGATTTTAAATGGGATATACCCTTTGTCATTTTTTACATTATATCATTTAATCTTAAAAGAAACAATATCACAGTAGAAATTATCTTTCAAGCTCATTGTCCTTATCTTTTTTAAGTTTTTCAGCCCAAGGATTAGCTGATTTCTCTTTTTCTTCAGATTTATCCCAAGGATTTTTTTCTTTTTCACTTTGAAGAAGTTTTTCAACAGTTGAATATTTATCTGTAATTTCTCTTGTTAAATACTTAAAAACATTTTTATCTTCTTTTACAGCTTCACGGACAATCTCTTTATTATTTTGTAATTCTTTTGAAGCATTTAAAATAGCCATACCATTATTTTTAACAGCTTCAAGGACTATCTTTTTATCATTTTTAAGTTCTGAAGAAGCAAATTGTAATGCCCCACCATCATTTTTAACAGCAGTCAGAACAACTTCCTTATTGTTTTTAAGTTCAGGAGAAGCATACATTAAAGCCCAACCTTTATTTTGAACAGCTTCTTTTACAATTTCTTTATTGTTTCTAATTTCATCAGGTGTCCATTTAAGAGCTATTCCATTTTCTTTAACAGCTTCTAATATAATTTCTTTATCTGCTTTTAAAGTTTTAGAAGCATATTGAAGAGCTTCTCCATAGTTTTGAACAGCTTCTTTTACGATTTCTTTATCGTTTTTTAAATTATCAGAAACATATCCTAGAGTATTTCCATTTTGTTTTACAGATTCTAGGACAATTCCTCTATCATTTTGGAATTTTTCAGGAACAACTCCTAAAGCATATCCACGACTTTTAACCGCAGTCATAACTAAGTCTCTGTCATTTTTAAGTTCTTCAGGAATATATTTAAAAGAATTTCCATTATTATTTAAAGCTTCTACAATAACTTCTCTATCTTTCTTTACATCTTCAAAAGCATATCTGATGGCAAGTCCATTGTCTTTAACGGCAGTTAATACTACATCTTTATCATTTAAAAGATTGCTTCTAGCATAACTAAGATTGTTTCCATCAACTTCACAAGCTTTTATCATAAATTCTTTATTTTCTTTAAGCTCTATAGGAACAATATCAAAAGCAAATGTTGAATTTTTAATGGCTGTAAGAGCAATTTCTTTATCTGCTCTTAGAGAAAAATCAGCTTTTTCAAAATCTTCTCCATTTTTTTGAACCATAGATAATACTTTATCTCTATCAGTATAAAGAGTAATGTTTTTTTCAAGATTTCCTTCAAAACTATATGTTTTATAATTTTTTTCATCTTTATTTAAAAATTCTAATGATTCTCTTAAATTTCCATTTTCATAGAATCTTTTAAATTCTACACAATTTCCTTTATCATAACCAGCAATTTCTTTAATGTTTCCATTATTATAATAATTTTCTTCTGTAAGAAGAACTCCTGCTTTATAGTTTTTAATAGAATGTATTTCATCATTGGAATATAAACTTACAATTTCTCCTGATAATTTTCCCACTCTGTACATACCTTGTGTTTTAATAGGTGAATTTTCATCTGTCATTAAATATGTTTCTGTAAACTTACCTATTTTAGCTCCATTATTATACTTACATTCAAGAATAGAATTTTCTCCTACTTCAAACCAAACTCCCTGTTTATTTCCGTTTTCATTGAACTTATTAATATTTTTCATTTCAGAAATATCTTTTTCTATCTCATATTTTTTTAAATCAAATATAAGTTCATTTGCATTTTTTAAATATTCTTTATTTTCTTTAATAATTTCATCAGGAGTTTTTTCTTTTTTATAAAAAGTTTTACTATTTTCTGCAAAATATTCAGCATATTCTATTCTGTTTTTAGGGTGATGTGTTAAGTATTCTTCAAGTGATTTAGAGACCTCATTAAATTTTGCAAGGTCTAATTCTCCAAGACTTATTTTTTGGTCGTTTAAAAACTCTTTACCATTGTATGATAAAGAAATATAAACTTTATCAATATATTCAGTTTTACTTTGTTCTTTATCGTGTTCTATTAATTTTTGTAAAAAATTATATGCTTCAATACCTTTAAATTTTGTTCCCTCTGGAACACCAAAATTATGTTCAGAAAAATTTAGAGTTAATTCTAATCCCTTTAACGAATTATTTTCTTTTACCAAATTATTAGTTTTTTCCAGCTTTCTCAATTCATCAGCTAAATATTTAAAATCTTCTTTTTCATTAGAACCAATATCAATTCTTACTTTATCAACTATTTCTCCATCTTTTATATGTTCAAAGTAGAACTTTAAAGCACCTAGTTCATTATACATTTTTTTATCAAATTCTTTTATTTCATCTAATAGTTCTTTAGTTAAAATTTGATTTTCATAACTTTTTACACCAAAAGTAGAATCAGTTTCATTAAATTCAATTCTCCAATATTCTTTTGATTTATCTGTATTAGAGATTTCTTTATTTTCTTCTTTTGGAAGTTCTATTTCTGTTTTTTCAGTTATATTTTCTTTAGTTTTTAAAAATTCTTTATATCTTTCTATTAATAATTCCGCTACTTTGTCAGCTTCTTTAGAAGCTCTGTATAATTCATTAGGGTCTTTTTTTAACATTCCAGCCCAAGATTCAAGATAAGCACTATGATTTTCAAAGTGTTTTCCTCCAAACTGAAGTCCAAGGTCTGCTTTTATAAACATAGATGAAAGTTCAGCAACTAACTCTTCTCTTGCATATTCAGTTGGAGTAATTCCAAATTTTCTTCCAAGTTCTTTTCCTGTTGAGTGTGCCATTTCATGTAATGTAGTTTCTAAAAAATCTTCTGTAGATTTAAAACTGTCTCTCAATGGTAGAACAATATGGTCCTCGGAAGGACTGTAGTATGCTCTGTCTTGTGCAGTTTCTTTTATATTACAATGAGAAGAAGCTATAAAATCATTTGCAACTTGAAGCATTTCATCATGTGAAAGTTTAGGAAGTTCAAACTTAGGATAATTTCCTTCAATTTGCTCCATATTAAAAATTGTAAAATAATTAACCATTGGTCTTTCTAAAGGAACTTCAACTTTTTCTTTTTCTCCTTTTTCATTTACTTTTTCTTCTTTTTTAGTCCATACCCAGTATTCACATAGATAACCATGTTCTCCTCTTTTAACTTTCCAATTATTGTCCTGTGCTTGTTTAAAAGTTATAAATCTAGGGTCTTTATATCCTTTTTCTGTAATTATATATCCTAAAGAAATTCTATTTATTCCTTTATATTTTGCTCCGCTTACAGGATTTTGACTTCTAAGAGCATTAATATCCCAACCAGCTTCCCATACATATCCTTTTTCCATGTTTTCTATAACCTTATTAACAAGTTCTTTTCTGTTATCTTGAACTTTTTCAAAAGCTGTTTTTTTCTTTTCTGCCATTATTCTTCAACCTCCTCAAACTCTCCATCACATTCTTCAGGAGAAACAGGATATGTCTCCTCAATATTAACACCATATTTATCAGCAATTTTTTCTAATTTTTCAAATCTTTCACTGTTAGTCATTTGTATTCCTCCTTAAGATAATAATTAATTTTCTTTGATACCTTTAAAATTATAATTTGTAAATGTAAACTGTTTCAGAATAGATATTTATTGCTTCTTTTCCTATTATTATTTTCAAAAAAAGCAAACTAACCGTCAACTTGACGGTTAGTAAAGTTATCTTTCAAGTTCATTGTCTTTATCTTTTTTAAGTTTTTCAGTCCAAGGATTAGCTGGTTTTTCTTTTTCTAAAGGACTTTCAAGTTTATTGTTTTCTAACTCTTTTTCTAATCTTTCCCAAGGTCTTACCAGCTGAAATTCTATACTTTCAGCAGAATAGTTTTTTTCTTTAGGAAAAAATTTCTCTTTAATATCTTTTCCAATATAGGTAAAAGCCATTTTATTTTCTTTAAGAGCTGTAATAACAACTTCTTTATCATTTTTAAGGTCATTAGAAGCATATTGTATTTCATATCCATTGTTTTTAACTGCTTCCATAACTATATTTCTGTTACCTCTTATTTCTTCTGAAGCCCAGCATAAAGAACCATAATTATTAACTGATTCAATAACAACATCTTTATCATTTTTCAATCTATCAGATACATATTGTAAAAGATTTCCATTTTCTTTAAGTACCATAATCACAAAGTCTTTGTTATCTTTTAATTCAGGAGAAACATATTCAAAAGCCCATGAGTAATTTTTAATTGCTTCTGTAACAACTTCTTTATTATTTTTTAAATTACCAGACACATATTCTAAAGATTTACCGTTTTCTTTTACCGCAGTAAGAACAACTTCCTTATCGTTTTTAAGGTCATTAGAAGCAGATATTAAAGCTGTTCCATCATTTTTCACAGCTTCTAAAACCACTTCCTTATCATTTTTAAGCCTTTCAGAAACACTTTCTAAAGCATACCCATAATTTCTAACAGCTTCTAAAGCAATTTCTTTATCATTTTTTAATTCAGGAGACGCATATTTTAATGCCCAGCCTAAACTTTTAACAGCAGTAAGAACAACCTCTTTATCGTTTTTTAGATTATCTGAAGCCCATTCTAAAAGAGGTCCATGTCTCTTTACTTTTTCTAAAACTTCTGTCTTATTATTCCAACTCATAACTTTCCTCCTATTCTAAACCTGGTTTATTTAAAAATTTTTTTACACTTAGAGTAATTATAGTTCCATCTTTTAATTTGCCTTTTATAAATATTTTTTTTAATAAATTAATTTTTGCAGAAATAATAGGATTATTTTCAGTGAATATACTCATTCCGGGAAAAGCAGTCAAAATATTTATAATTCCATTTTTTGTAAAATGTTTTCTTTTTTTTCTATCAAGTTTTTTATAATAAATTCTATTTTTTTTCATTTTTTTACCTTCTTAAAGTTCTTTTTGTCAGAATTTATATCCTTTTCTTCTTCAAAAATTTCTTCTCTGTTTTTAATAAAATCTATAAATAGTAAAATTTCTTTTATTTGTGATTTTTTTAAATCTTTAAGAGAATTAAAAAAATTTTTTATATCAATTTTTGGATAATGAGTATTTAACATTTTAATCAAATCTTCTTTTAAATATGTCTTTTGATTAATTAAGTTCCCGTTACAAAAGTCTTTTTCTTCCAGAAAACCACACATTTTATAAAAAATTTTGTAATCAACCATTAAAACTTCTGAAAGTGCTTTTAACTGAAAGGGATTAGTTTTAATTTTAGTACCATTTTCTATTTTGTGAAGGTCAGATAAAGCAATTTTAGTTTTTTTACTTATATCTGATAAAGTTAATTCCTTTTCTTTTCTTATTTGCTTTATATAATTTCCTAATTCTTGTCTTTTTTTTAAATCAACATCAAATTTTCTCATTAAAAATCTCTGTCCTTTTCCTTTTTTTCTTTATCTCTTTTTAATTTTTCTTCCCAATCTTTTGCATGGTCTACTCCATCAAAGTTACCATCTTTTGCCATAACTTTATATTGTTTAACTCCATTTACTGTATAGCAGTGAACCATTCCTTTTTCATTTCCAGAAACAATTTCCGTAGAAAATAAATATTCAATTCCATTTTTATCCTTTTTTTTATTTTCCATATTTTGTCTCCTTTCATTTTTTTAATTTGACTTTTTAATTAAAAAAAGTTACAATCTATTTACAAGGTACAACCCATTAAAGGGGGTATTCCAACAGTATAGATTATAAAAAAGCTATGATACAGGTCTTCACTTTAGTGGAGACTTGTTTCATGTTTATAAGAGGGTAGCTCCTTTTGTAAGCAGTAGAATCTATACTGTTGGAGGTAGTCTGAATGGAACTATTAAAGGACTTTCTAATTCAACTGCTTAGTGGATTAGCCTGCTGGTTAATCGCTAAATGGTTTGACAAGTGGTTCAACAAGTAGCAACCTCGTACCTCCCCCCAATATGGGGCTGATATTGCTAATAACTAACCGTCAAGTTGACGGTTAGTAAAATTATCTTTCAAGCTCATTATCTTTATCTTTTTTAAGTTTTTCAGCCCAAGGATTAGCTGTTTTTTCTTTTTCATTAGTTTTTTCAGCTTCTTTTCCAGATTTATTATTGTCTTTAATTTCCTTCTCCAATATTTTTAAAGACTTTTCTAAATCAACTTCATTTTGAACAGAAGAAAAATATTTTTCTTTGATTTCATCTCCGACATAATCCAAAGCCTCTTCCCTATTTTTAACAGCTTCTAACACAATTTCTTTATCATTTTTTAATTCATCAGAAGCCCACTCTAAAGCTTTTCCATTTTCTTTCACAGCTTCAAATACCACATCTTTATCGTTTTTTAAATGATTAGAAGCATATTCTAAAGCATGACCATAACTTTTAACAGCTTCTAACGCAACTTCTTTGTCATTTTTAAGTCTTTCAGAAACAATATTGAGCATAAGAGGATTTATTTTAACAACTTTTAGAACCAATTTTTTATCATCTTTAAGTCTATCAGAAGCATTTGCTAATGAAAAAGGACCGTAAAGTGGTTGCTTAAAAGCATATTTAAAAATTTCTTTATTATCTTTAAGTTCAGGAGACGCATATGCAAAAGCTAGGCTTGTATTTTTGATAGCTTCTTTAACGACTTCTTTATCATTTTTAAGTTTATTAGAAGCATATTGAAGAATTTCTCCATCATCTTTGATAGCTTGCATAACAATGTCTTTATCGTTTTTAAGTTTCTCAGAAGCATATTGTAAAAATTTTCCATCTTGCTTAACAGCAGTCATAATAATTCTTTTATCAGCTTTTAATCTCTCAGAAGCATATATAAGATTTTTTGGTTCTTTTTTAGTTATTGCTAAAACAACTTCTTTATCATCTCTTAAATTTTGGGATAGACAAGATAAGAAAATAATCTTTTCTCTATTTGAATTTTCAATATAATTATTTTCAATATACTTAATAGAAAATACATGGTAAGAATCAATTACATCTATGGCTTTTAAAATAAAATTTTTATCATTTTTTAATTCATCAGAAGCATAAGCTATATTTCTGTAATCAGCTCTAATAGCATTAAAGACTATATCTTTATCATTTCTAAGCTCTGGTGAAATTTTATCCAACATAACAACTTCGTGAATATTTGTATCTCTGTCTCCAGTAAAGTCTTCTTCGCCAAATTCTACATAAGTTCTATTATCTTTCAGAGAATCAAGGATAAAGTCTTTATCAGTTTCAAATTGTTTTCTGAGTTTTAGAGGTAAATCTCCATAATCTTCTATAAATCCTAATTTAAAAGAATTTAACTCTTTTAATTGTTTTAAAAAAGCTGTTCTTTCTTTTTCTTTCCTACTAGGACCTAAATTTTCCTTAAAAGAATCAAGCATTTTTTTAAAAAAACTTTTTTTTCTCATAAAACTTCCTTTCATTTAACATTTTATTTTATGTAAAATTAGAGTATAATAACTTATATGTTCCTAAAGTAGAAGGGAGATATAAGTGGAAACATCTCAAAAGACTATTATAGAAAATCAAAATATAAAAATAGGAAAATATACAACTATACATATTGGATATGGTTCTAATGAAGAACACCCAATAGAAAAAGCTATAAGAGAAGCAAATGAATTTATCTATATAATTTCTCCATATATCTCAAAAGAAACAATAGATTCATTACTTTTAAAAACAAAAAATAATCCTAATATAGATATAAAAATAATTTGTAGTTACAATAATACTTCTCGTACTGAACTTGAAAAACTTAGAAAATTCTTAAGATACAGTAAAGACCAAAATTTAAAAATGTTTAAAGAAACAATAGATAAAAAATATTCAAACAATGAGAAAAAAATTAATTTTTTTATTAAATTATTATATTTTTTATTGGCTTTAAATATAAGTATTTTTAGCTTATTATTCTATTTAAAGAAACTATCGCAGAATATATTTATATTTTTAGGAATAATATTAATTTTACAAGTTTTTTTCCTTGTAATTTTTCATGATGAGAAAGGGGCAATTTCTCATGGGAAAAATAAAGAAATATTTTTCTTTAAAAAGAAGTATCCACCCATTATGGAATGGAATAAAAGAATTAAAGCAATAATAACTAAAAATAAATATAATGATAAAGAAGCTAAAGATAAAAATATTCCTATAATTCACACCAAACTATATGTAATGGATTGTCCAGCTTTAACAGAAAAATTAGGAAAAACAGAATTTAAAGCTTTTTTTGGTTCGGCAAATTTTACAAACTCAGCATTGCACAAAAATCACGAAATATATTGTGACACAACAGATTTTAATGTAACTGATAAATTAAAAGAATATTTTGAAGAATTATATAATTTACATATTTCTAATAATTTTGATGAATTTCCTATTTTAGAAATAGATGAACTTTCTAAAGAATTATATAAATATGATTTAATAAAACATAAAAAATATTAAATACAAGACTTTAGGAACATATTTTTATAAAAATATAGGGAACTAACCGCCAAGTTGACGGTTAGTAAAGTTATCTTTCAAGTTCATTATCTTTATCTTTTTTAAGTTTTTCAGCCCAAGGATTAGCTGGTTTTTCTTTTTCTTCAGCTTTTTCTTCTTCTTTCTCACTTTTTTCAGCTTCTTTTTCCTCAGATTTATCCCAAGGATTTTCTTTTTCTTTCTCTTCTGTTTTTTCAGTTTCAGCATTTTTTTCATTTTCTTTGTTCTTTTTTTCTTCCAACTCTTTATCCAATTTTTCTATGGCTTCTTTGTCAATTTTAACAACATTAGGACTATTAACTATATGGACAGCTACAACTACACAGCAAAATTCAGAGAAATTTTTAAAATCAGTGTATGGAAGTCCTTTTTCAAAAAGAAATTCATCATCTCCTTTAACATTTTTTATATCTTTTTCTTTTTTGTTAAAGTTATATTTTGTACTGTCAATAACATTATTGTCCTTATCAAGCTGAACAGCAGTTACAGTTTCATTTTCTTTATCAATTTTAAAATTGATTTTTTTATCTTCAAGCTCTATATTAAGCTTGTCATCTTCTACATGAGTTAATAGTTCTTGGGCATTTTCATAAGCTTCTTTTTTAGTCATTTTTATACACTCCTTAAAATTTAATTTTTTTGTTTGCAGATTTTTCAAAATCTCTTAAAATTGCTTCATCTTTTTCTTTTAGTTGGTTATAAATTTTTTCTTTTTGTTCTTCTTTAGAATCTTCAATAGAATTTGCAGAACCTTCAGCAACAGTTAGCATTTTTGTCTGAGTTTCCATTAAAGCTCCCATTCTTAAAAGAATAGCATTTTGTTCTCCAAGAAGATTACCAATAGCTTGAAGGGCTTGAAGCTGTCCTTGAGCTGTATTTGTAGAAGCAACTAATCTTTGAAGATTCTGCTGGTCTTGTTGCAATGTAGCAGAAAAACCGGCATTATTCATAGCGTCGTATACAGCATATTGAGATTGTCTTCTTATAGTTCTTGCCTGATTTTGTAATTGTTCTACTGACATTCCCTGCATAGAATCTTGTGTTCTAAAAATATCTTTCATCTTTGAAGTCATATCATTGTAGTCATACATAATAGATTCAGAAGTTTCCTGAAGATTGAAAACTTTATGAATAAGTTCTTGAATAGCATATTCATTTCCATTTGCAACATCTTTTCCAAGCTGAACAGCATTTCTAATATCATATTCAAGCTGATTTTTTAAGTTTCTGGTCTGTTCAATGGCTTCTAAAGTGTTTTTAATATGTTCTGATTTACTTGCAGTTTCAACAGCAAGAATTTTCAGAAGGACAGCAGTGGAAGCTCCACCTCCACCGCCAAAAAGAGCAAATGCAGATGTAGAAATTAAAGTCATAAAACATAGTGCAAAAATTTTTACTTTTTTCATTTTTTCCTCCTAATATTTAAAAATTATTTTTTATAGCCTTTTCTGAAAGAGTTATAGCTTCCTCTGTCTGCTCCATTTTCCTCTCTGTTTTTCATCATTTCTCCCATTTGTTTTGAAGCAAAAGATGTTACTCCACCACCATATTTATGATTATTCATGTATCCACCAAATATTTGATTAGTTAAAGAACCAATTTCTCTTATAAGAGTAAACCAAATTAAAATTCTTCCTATGTGCATGACAACTCTCATAAAAGTTATCTCTCCGGTAAAGTTCATAGAGCTTCCCAGCATATTGAGAACGAGAACCATAACCATTATATTTACTCCCTGCTTAATAAACAGTTGTAAAACTCCTTTTCCAATACTTTCAGTTTCCTTAAATACAGCAAAAGGAAGAAGAATGATGGCACAGCTGGTTACAATATAGAATTTTGCAAAAAGCATTACCATTCCACAAGTAACACTAAGTGCTAATCCAACTAATGCCAAAACTAATAACCCAGATAAAATAGGAGTAGATTCAATTCCGAGAATATCTAATGTAGTGTTGGCAAAACCATGAGCTGAAAATACAGGAAGAGAATATTTTAAAACTTTTCCCAATATTTCACTTGGTGAAGTAATAAAAGTAGTTACTGTTTGTCCAGTAGAAATATAATTTCCAAGCTGGATAAATCCTTTAAGGGCATATTCATTTACAATGGTTTTATAATTTAAAATGAAAGTAATATATGCTCCATACATAAGAATTTTACGTATAAGTTTCATAAAGATGTTATCTTCCCCTTGGTCAAAAAGAAGGTCAATAGTGAGGTCAATTATCATAAGAGAAAAAATAACAGTAAGGCAGGTTGGCTGAAGCCTTTCAATAATAAGTTCAGACTGTCCTTTTAAAAGTTCAATAAAGTCTTCAACAAAAGTTAATTCTGATTTCATAAAAAATCACTCCTTATCTAATAATTTCTAAAATTTTGTTTATTATAGGAATACAAAATAATATAAATAAATATGTATAAATATAAATTTCATATTCTTTAATTTTCTTTAACTTTAAATAAGTAATTAAAAGAATAAAGAAAAAATAAAAAATAATAAAATTGTTAAATGGAAATGGCAAAAATTTTATTTTGGGTAATCCAAGAAAATAAAATTCTATGTAAAATAAATAGATAAAAAATCCCATTTTATAACTTATATTTTTAGCCTCTTCAGAAACAGTCAGCTCTATTTTTTCTTTAGAATCTTCTTCTGTAGCAGTAAGGCTGTATTTTTTTAATAACTTCTTTTTTATTAAATTGTATGTTATGAAAGTTATTACTCCGGGAACTACCAGAATATTTATAACTTTAACTCCGATAAAAAAATAAAAAACAAACAAAACAACAGCAATTCCCATAAAAGAGACTTGCTCAAATAGATTTAATTTAAGTTTTTCTAAAAAATTCATATTTTCTCCTTTTGAAAAAAAAGAAAGCCCAAAAAACAGAGCTTTTAAAACTCCATTTTCTAGGCTTTCGGTTTTTCCGTTATTCCTAACTAATATTCTTTTTACATTTTTTAAAAGAGCTTTCGGTTTTTCCGTTATTCTCTTTTATTTTAGTCTGATGGAATTTATAACTCCATCACGTCTATTTGACATTATATCAATCATATCATCTCCATCGACAGCTTTTATATTTTTAAATTCATATAAAAGGTCTAATTCACTAAAGCTGACATTTTTATAGCAAGTAACCTTAAGAATTTCTCCATTTTCATTTTTAAATTGATAGTAGTATTCTGTTTCACAAGGATAAAGTTTATGACCGTTCTTATTTTCAAATTCTTTAATTAATTCCCCAGTAAAAATATAACTTTGAGAGGAATCAGTAAGTTCTAAAACACCATCATAAGCATAATAATCTTTATAATCAACTTTTATAGTATAGATTTTACCTTTTCTTGAAATTTCAACTTTAGAAAACTCTTTATCTTCTTCAGACTTAGGATTTTCCATAGTATATTTTCCTTCAAGTTCATAATCTAACTTACTTTCACCACCACAAGCTACACAGGTAAAGGCAATGAGTAAAGCAAATAAAAATTTAAAAAATCTTTTCATAAATTTTCCCTCCCATTATTATTGGTCAAAATATTCTTCAACATCTCTTCCATTATCTATATAATCTTCAACACTCCAAGTATAATCTGGTTTAGGTTCATCATTTTCTCCATAACTTGAAGAATAGCTTTTTCTTCTACGTCGATAAACAGGAGTGTAATTTGAACTAGGATAATTTTCAGAATAAGTATAATCACTTTTTTCTGGATAATAATATTTCAACTTACCAAAAAACAGATGTTCTATCCAAATTTCAAATCTCCACCAAGCAGGGCGAAGAATAATATAAAAATAAACAGGAAAAAACCAGTAGAACTCTGCAAATCTACCTTTTTTTAATAAAAACATTATATATGTAAAGATAAGTGCTTTTATAAAAAAAAGATTATCTTTTATTTTTTGTTTCTTTTCATCAGAAAGTTTAATCATACATACCTCCTTGATGTAAATAGTATTTTCTATTTATATTATATCATATTTACAGCAATTAGACAATGAAATTGCTGTATTTTTTCTATTTTTTTTGAAGAAAATATCTCTATTTTTGTGTATAATAGATTCCTATATTTCAAAAAATTCCAGCAATTTTTTAAATTCATCTTGAGCAGATAAACAGGTATCAATTAGGAAACCTTTTTCATTTTCATATTCTTTAAGTCCTCTGTAATAGAATAATTTATGTTTTTCATCTATGATAAATGGGATAATGTTATGTTTTAAACATTCCTTAAACATTATTAATCTTCCAACTCTTCCATTGCCATCTTGGAAAGGGTGAATAGATTCAAATTTATAATGAAAATCAATTATATCTTCAAAAGTAATATTTTCTTTTTCATTATATGTATCTAATAATGCCTGTATTTCTTTTTTTACTTTTGAAGGAGCAACAGTTTTTTTATCTCCTACCATATTTGGTTTTAACTTATAATCTCCAACTCTAAACCATTCTTTTAAACTATCAGAAGTATTAGTTTTTAATATTTTATGAAGTGTTTTTATAAGGTCTTCATTCAAAATATTTATATTTTCTAATATATAGTCAAAACATCTAAAATGATTTAAAGCTTCATTAATATCACTAATAGAAATAACCTCATCTTTCTCTGAAATAAGAGAATGAGTTTCATAAATATATTTTGTTTGTTCTTCTGAAAGCCTGCTTCCTTCTATATGATTTGAATTATAAGCAAATTTAACCTGAATATTATGATATATTCCACCTTTCAGTTTCATTTCTTTTTCTTCTAATAACTGTTTTAAAAGATTATTTTCTATATTTTTTTCAAAAGATACAATACCTTCAATATTACATTGAAGATAAGAGCAAATTTTTTCTAAAATTTCTAAAGAAATATTTTCATTCTTAGAAAGTTTAGCAACAGTTGTTGGAGACAAGTTCAAATTTTTCTGAAGGTCTATCTTTTTTATTCCTTTTCTATTAAGAATATTGAATAATTTTTTATACGATACTGCCATTTTTATACCTCCATTTATATATATATTTTAACAAAAAACTATATAAAAATAAAGTATTTTTTAAAATATTTACATTTCAATATAAATAGAAAAGACAAGACTGTAAAAATCTTGCCTTTTGCTAATATCTCTTATATATATCTCCTCTATTTCCAGCGTCTATAACATCTATTATAGTTAATGTATTGTCTTCTTCAACTCTAAAGATTATTCTATAACTTGTTATTCTCATTCTATATGTCTTTATTTCTTGCCCTTCAACAATACCAATATCTATGTTCTTATATCCATTATAAGCTAATGTTATATTTTCTTGAAATTTTTCTTTTAAACCTTTGTGCTTATTCAAAAATTTTTCAGCAATTTTTTTATATTTAAAAATTAATTTCAAAGGTCAATCACTTCAATTCTAGCAACTTTTTTGTCATCTTCAGTCAAAGAAGCTAATCTTTCAGATATTTCCTTACTTTCTTCTTTAGAACAAGTTCCAAAACTATCTAAGATAGAAGTAAGGCTTTTTTTTCTTTCTAATTTAAATGGAATAGCATTTTCTTGCAAGGACATTTTCATAAAAGAAGTAAAAGCAGTTGTCATAGTTAAACCTAAATCTTCACACAATTTATTGAAATCATTTTTTAAATCTTCATCAGCTCTGATACTTATATTTACTTGTGCCATTATTATCATCTCCTTTTTCTTTAATTGTACTTAAATTTACATAAAATGTCAATACAATTATCAAAAATTTCCTTATATTTTAAAATATTTACAAAAAAATATTCTACTATTACTTCATCACAGTCATCTTCAGATTCTTCGTTATCAGGAATATCTTCATTGTCCTTTTCTTCATCTTCTTCTACTTTTAAAATATAAGTAAAGGAAGAAAAATATTCCTCCCCATAACCATACAGATACCATTGTTGATATTTTAACCATTTTTAATTTTTTCTCCATATTTTTTATTTTAAATCAAACTCTTATGTAAATAGTAATATTATTTACTTTACATACTATCTCTATAAATGCTAAGACTGTATAGATTTATAAAGTTATTATTAGATTTAGTTTTTTAAATTTAATTATGTATTTTATTTAAAAATATATTAATATTTTTCTATTTTTTACATTTTTATATATTTTACTACTTTTAAAAATCGTTTTTTTAGTGTATCTTTATTATGTTAAAATAAAATTGTAAGAGGATAATGCAAAATGAACGAAACAAATTTAGTCCAATCAGTGGATCGAGCCTTAAGGATTATAGAGTTTTTAGCTGAGAATCCAACAGGAGCTGGTATTACCGAGATTTCAAAGTCATTAGGATTAAGTAAAGGTACTGTGCATAGGCTAATATCAACCCTTAAGGAAAGGGATTTCGCTTACCAATCTAGTAATACTGAACTGTATAGATTAAGCTATAAAATATTATACTTATATAATTGTATAAGTAATAATATTGATATGTTTAAGGTTTCAAGACCTATAATAAGAAAATTTGCAGATAAAGTTGATGCCACAGTTCATTTGGCTACTTTAGATGAGAAACGTTCTAATATAGTTTACATTGATAGAATAGAGCCAATGAATTCTCAAAAACCATTTGTAATGTCATCAAGAGTTGGAAAAAAAGCACCTTGCTATTGTACTGCTGCTGGAAAGATGTTACTTTCTCAATATAGCGATGATGAAATTCGAGATATAATGAAGGGCGAAGAATATAAAACTTATACAGACAAAACTATAAAAAATATTGATGAATTTTTAGAAGAAATACATAAAGTAAGAAAACAAGGATATGCACTTGATGAAAATGAGTATGACCACGGAATAATATGTATATCGATTCCTATTTATAACTCAAACGATAAAATTGATTTTGCTATGAGTGTCACAGGCTTAATTCTATATACTAAGGCTGAAGAACTTATTAACTTAAAAGATCAACTTGATGAAGTTTCTAGAAAAGTAAGTAATGCTATAAACTATATTTAGAAATTAAAAATAGACCTTTAAGGTCTATTTTTAATACTTTATAAACTCTTTATATTCATTTTAAAATTATTTAAAAAATTTACCTTATTTACCTTAACAAAAATACCTTAAGAGAAATATTTTAAATTAGTTTTTATATTTTAATTTTGATAATTTATATCTTGAGTTTCTAAATATGGGAATACTTTTATTTCTGTTGCATCTAAATCTTCTTTATGCATATCAATAGCATTTATTCTATTATTATTATAGTTTCTGTAATAATAAATACCTTTTTCTTGATCCATACATGAAGAATATCTAGTTAAGTCTTCCATCCCATCTCTTGTTATAACTCCACCTTTTACCATTTTTACATAATCAAGCATATGGAAAAATTGAGTAACAGCAGTTGTGTCATTTTCTATAGATGGCATATGAGCTCTAATATATGCTATTCTTACAAATCTTGAAACAGATTCAAAATCTCCAGGAATTCCTAATGTACCTGCACCCACTCCTAAAGGTGTTAATTCTTGATTACTCCATTTAACATCTTTTGGATGATTTGGAGTTATATACATGTATTCGTTTAAATTTGTTATATGCCAATCAAAGGTTGGATTATTAGTCATTACTCCAACAGTGTTATCATGAACTGCAAACTTTTCTTTAGTTTTTTCAACAACTATTGATTTACCAGTTTTATCAACAATCATCCAATGAAGTGTTGGTAGTGGTGTTTTTTCATTTATAGGTACTTTTACTAGTTCTAAATCCTTTATAGCATCTTTAACTTCATCTACTGTTTCATGATTAGCTAACACCCAATGTATAAAGTCATAAGGTGCAATATTTTTTTTGCCTGGTACTATTTCTTCTTCTACATAAGAATATCCATCAAAGTTTAACCCTGCACAGGCTAGTCCTTTTTCATTCATAGCATCAGCTATTGCTGGATGATTATCAATTATTGCACCTATTCCAATAATAGCATATTTAGTTTTTACCATATCTTTAGTTACTTTATCTTTAAATTGATGATTTCTTGGAATAATTAACACTGATTGGTTGAAATCATAAGCTAAATCCATATTTCTCCCAAAAAAATTATGTCCTTCATTTGATTTTATGCTTAATGATGTACACATATTTTCACCTCATATTTATATTTATACTTGTTATTTATTATCTATATTTTTTATTTAAATATTCATATCTAAATTCAATTAATCATTTCTTTGTGCTAGTTAAAATTAATAAAGACCACTTACTCTTAATAAAAGTAAGTGGTCTTTATTAAAATTTAAAAATATTCATTTTCAATTCCTTCTTTATATTTTTTCTCTCTATAATCCTTGTTATAAGCAGTGTCTTTAAACTCATCTACTTTTTCAATATCAAAGAATATTTCTCTATATTTTTTTCCATCTGTAATAGATACTATCCAACAACGTGTTACTTCATGTGAATCTGATAGTTCTACACAATAAGCTTTAAGCTCATCTTTTATATTGCTCATATATTCACATACTCTTGGTATATAGTATTTAAAATTATGTTTATCTAAAAAATTTATTGCCTCTTCTCTTGTATCGAAATTATATTCTTTCATATATTTCTCCTTCTAAAATTATATATTTTTTTATTTATATATTTATTATGGCTTATTTTCTAAAATATTTTCACGGTTAATCATATTAAAATTATTAGTTAAGTTATTGAATTTATATATGTGAGAATTTATAAATAAAAACCATATTGACTATCTAATCAATATGGTTTTCATTTATTTAATGATATATGCTATTTATGCAAAACATATTGTTTCAAAGTAATCTTCTAATTTTACTGGACCATTTAAAACTTCTTTTCCTACATACATACTATTATCTTCTTTTGTCATAATACTCCATTTAACTAAACTAATACAACCACATTCAATCTCTATAGCTGTAATAGCTGCTGGATGTATACAACTCCCTGAGTTGAAGTACATAGCTTCATCTAAGTTAGCAAAACTAGGTCTATGAGTATGACCTGTAATTAACATTACGTTATTATCTTTTGACCATGTAGTAAGTTTTTGTTCTATTTTATTTTTCTTTTTATAATTTTTAGCTGCTCTTGTAGGATCATTAAATCCCCATATCTCTAGTGGTCTCCATATATATCTAACTAAAAATCTACCTACTTTCCATAGTCTATCATTAATCAAATCTCCTTGATGCCCATGTACAAGAAATATTCGTTGTTGACTATTATATTCATTTTCTAGGATTATCCCTTCATAGGCTTTTATACAATTAAATAATGGAAAATTTTTTTTTCTTGTTCCACAATAGTATCCATTATAATGGCACTCTAAAAATTTTTTATTTCTTTTTTGCATATCATGATTTCCATAAATCATATACATTCTATTTGATTTATAAAATTTAGATAGTAACTCAAATACATTACTGTGTACCTCAATAATTTGTTCCATACATCTATTTTCCCAAAGTTCATCTCCATCACCTAGTTCTATATAAGTAAATCCTTTTTTATAATAATCGTTAAGTGCTGCAAAAAATATATTTTGGTTTTTCAGAAAATTATCTCCAGAGTTTCCACTACCTCTATGACAATCACTCATTATAACGAATTTTGAAGAATAGTCATAGGGGATAACTTTTGAATTTTCATAGACGTTAGATAATCGTCTATAAGTGTTCATTACTGCTCATCTCCATTTATATAAAATAAATTTAATTTATAATATTTTTGTAGTTTTTATTAATAAACTATATAAAAGATGTTGTTAATTTATTATAAATATAATACATTTGTTTTCCTTGTAGTCAACATCTTTATAAAATATATTTCATATTATTATATTTATATATATCATTTTTTGTTACATTTTTAATTTTTAAGTTGTAAAATATTCATGTGTAGAATAAAACAGTGAAAATTGTAAATCATATTTGTTTTTATTAGTATATTTTTTGCAAATTTTAAAAGTGGGCATAATTATTAACAATCATGACCACTCTTATCTAATATTTATATAAATCTTTTTCTGTCTAATTTAAAAATTATTCCTAGTGCTACATAACATATAGCTATTACTAATACTCCATAGGCCATAGATATTCCTATATTAAATTCTTGCATATTAGTTATAATAGAAATTGAAATAGGTCTATTATAAACACCATAAAGTAATGCTGACATTGTATACTCTCCAATTGTACGAATAAATACAAGTATAGCTCCTGAAATTATTCCTGGCATCATATTTGGAATTATTACATTATAAAATGTTTTTAACTTTCCAGCACCTAAACTCCTTGATGATTCTTCTAAACCTAAATTTATTGATTTCATAGCAACCTCATTAGATGAAAATAATAGAGGTAGAGCATAAATTGTATATGCTATAGGTAAAATATAAAATCCACCTATTAATGATTTATTAAATGCAAATATACTTTTTTGATTAAATGTATTGATAAGATTTACTGCAATTGCACTTGCTGGCATACTCCAAGGTAGCATTATAATAAATTTAGCTAATCTATTATGTATATTATCATTTTTAGTTACCACGTATGCTACTGGCACTGTAATTATTAACCCTGCTATAACTGCCATTAAAGACATTTTCAAGCTATTCAACATAGGCTTAAGTACTCGTGATTTTTCAAAAATCATCTGATAGTTTTCCAATGTAAATTCTCTAGGGAATATCTCTGTCATAATTGAATGAGTACTTACAAATGATAAATATACAATAGTTATTATAGGAAGTATAATCATAATAATTTGTATACCAATAATAACCTTACATACAAATGTAAATAATGTGTTTTTTCTATTGTTAGTTCTAAAACTCTGAGCTTTTAAAGATGCCACTACTCCATATTTTTTCCCATAATACTGTAATAACATCATAAATGAAATACCCATTAATAGTAAAATAATTACCTGTACAGATGCTATGTCCATATAATTATTGGCTTTAGATCTAACAATTTGAGTACTTAATACTTTAAATCCTCCACCTATAAGGTTTGGTGCTGAGAAAGAACTAATTCCTGATGCAAATGTTACAATTGTTGATGTTATTACAGCAGGTGTTATAACTGGCCATATTACATCAAAGAAAACTCTTATTTTAGATGCTCCCATCCCTCTTGCTGCTTCAACTGTTGAGTAATCAACATACTTAAGGGCAACATATACATTTAAGTAAAAGTATACATACTGAGTATATGCAACTACAAATAAAATTCCTTTTAATCCACTAAAGCTATAAGGTATTTTTATAAATGGAAATAGCATTTCTATAGCTTTTGTAACTATTCCAGTTTCTCCATATAATTGAATACATGCAATTACTAAAATTACTCCTGGAATCATCATTGGACTTAATAAAAAAATATGTATTAATTTTTTATACTTATCACAAATAAAAGTCATATATAAAGCAAGTGCTATTCCCATAACTGAACATACAATAACAGAACCTAAACCTAAGATAAAAGTATTACTAACTACTCTTATATTATTGCTATTTGAAAGATATTGTTTAAAAACATCAAAAGAATATGCACCTTCACTTTGGAAAGCTTGTACAAATGTATTACATATTGGTAAAACAATATATCCTATTAATAACCAAAATAATATACTGTATAAAATAAAAGAAAATATGTTTTTAATTGTACATTTATAGTTTTTTATTCTTTCTATCATACTACTCACCTTGTAATACTCCTAAGTATCCCATATCCCCTATTTTAAATTTATCACTATTATTAAGTCTATTAAGTTCAGTTACTTCATATTTTTTACCATTATTACATACTGTGTATTCTATAATTGGGCCTAAGAATTTTTTATTTTCTATTTTTACTTTTATAAATCCACTTTCATTAGTATTCTGTAATAATACCATTACCTCAGGACGTTTATAAATATAAGGTTTTTCTTCTTTTTCAAGTCCAAAGTTAGCATAGTCCTCTTTTTCAATACAATTAGAAGTACCTACAAAATTTGCTACAAAATCATTTGCTGGATTTTTATAAACTTCCATTGGAGTTCCAACTTGCAATACCTTACCTTTGTCCATAACTGCTATTTTATCAGAAATAGCTAATGCCTCTTGTTGGTCATGAGTTATAAATAAAGTTGTGATACCTATTTTTTGTTGTATTTCTCTAATTTCTTCTCTCATCTTTACTCTTAAAGCTACATCAAGGTTAGACATTGGCTCATCTAATAAAAGCATTGTAGGTTCTATAGCTAGTGCCCTAGCTATTGCTACCCTTTGTTGTTGTCCACCAGATAACTCATCTATTCTTTTCTTTCTATAATCTTTCATTCCTGCTAGCTCTAAGTATTTATCACATTTTTCTGCTATTACTTTTTTAGGTAGCTTTTTTATCTTTAGTCCATAAGCTACATTTTCTTCTACAGTCATATTTGGAAATAGTGCATAATTTTGAAATACTGTTCCCATATTTCTATACTCTGGTTCTAGATTTGTAATATCTTTATCACCAACATATATACTTCCAGATAAAGGTTTAATAAATCCACCTATTATTCTTAAAATAGTTGTTTTTCCACAACCAGAAGGACCTAGTAAAGTAAAAAACTCACCTTCTTTAATTGAAATATTAACGTCATGTAATACTTGTGCTTTCCCATAATAATGATTAATTTCTTTTAACTCTATATTTTTCATTTTGTATTCCTCTTAATTTAACTAATTATTTATAAATATCTAGGTATACACATGATGAATCATCATGTACTTTAAATCTAGGATATTCAACTCCATTATCATCTGATTTTTCAAATTCTCTAACTTTTTTATAAATATAGTCTATACCTTCTGTATTAGCTAAGTTTATTATTTCTTCCTTACTAAATATACCATATCTGTCATATACACACGAGAAACCATCACTTGTCATCATAATTTTGGTATTATCCTTTATATCAATAAATCCACTTACACAATTATCAATAGCTTCTTTAGAAAATTCTAATGACCAGTATCCTCCTATAGTATTTTTCTTAAGTCTATTTTCTATTATAATGTGCATTACATTGGCTTTTCTCTCGTTAAAAGTCATATTTTTAGAGTTTTCTAGTTTGGCCATATAGTCATATACTTTTTTATCAAGTTTAGATATTGCATCATCTTTAAAAGTTTCAACTCTACCTTTACTATTAACAAGTAAAGTACAATCTCCTAAAATTAGATACTCTATTTTATCTTCATAAAACTTTACTAAAGAACATGCACAAGAAGGAAAATCTAATGCTTCTACTTTATTATCACCTATTAATTCGTAATACTCTTTTGTTATTTCATCAATACCATCTTTCATAATTTCTTTTAAACTATCATTTCTCTTCATATTTTCATGAAGGTATTTATTCCACCAGTTTACATACCATTTAGCATCACTTTCATTTGAAACTAAATTTTTATTATTTAATCCTGTAGCTCCATCAAGAACCCATGCTCCATAAGGTGATAAACCTATAATATCTTCATTAAATTTTGCACTACCCTTGTTACATAATAATTTATAGTCGTTTATCTTTAATTCCATTTTTATCTCCTTACTTTTATTAATTATATTTTTAATTTTAACTTAATTGTAAGAAATTCGATACTCTCATATCATAATTTCCTTATACGTAAAATAGTGAGGAAAAACTCCTCACTATTTTACGTATAATATTAAATTATTGTTTTTCTACTTTATTATTATCTATTATATCAGTTTCCCACTTTTCAATCCACTTAGATTGATTTTTTCCTATTACATCCCAATCTACATCCATAGCTTTGTAATCTGTTGCCATCCAAGCTGGAGAATCTTTTAATGCAGAGTCTAATGTTGGTATACGGTTAAAATCATTAGCTATCATAGCTTGTACCTTAGCACTTCCAACAAAATCTACAAATTTAGCTGCTGCATTTGGATGTGGTGCATTTTTTAAAGCTGCTACACAGTCTGTTATTACTACTGAACCACTTTCTGCATCTACAATTTCTAGAGGCATTTTATTATTTTCTTTATTATCTATTATATCACTTAATACTGCTATAGATATAGCTGCTTCACCCTTACCTATTGCTGAATACATAACACTTCCACTATTGTAGTAATTTTTTATGTTTTTATCTAAATCTGTAAGATACTTCCAAGCTGCATCTTCATTTTTAGTTTTTATATTATTTTCTATTAAAGCACAAACTGTAGAACGCATAGATGAAGATAATGAATCTCTAGTAACTATTAAGTCCTTGTATTCTTCTTTTGTTAAATCGCTCCAATCTTTTGGTGCTTTGTCAGCTGATAATAAGTCCTTGTTATAGAACATCATTACTGGGGTTTTTATAGTTCCATACCAATATCCTTCTGAATCTTTGAAAGATTTATCTAACTCATCTTTCCATTGAGGTTCAGTTTTTTCATATAATCCTTCTTCTTTTAATTGCATATATGTAGATGTATCTCCTCCAAACATTACATCAGCTTGTGGATTATCTTTTTCACTTCTAACACGATCTGCTAGTTCACCTTTTAAGTTTATAAATTCAACATTAATACCTGTTTCTTTTGTAAATTCATCCGATATTGCTTCTAGCATTTCTTCTTTATGTGTAGTGTATACTACTACTGTATCTTCTAATTTTTCATTTTTTGATACATTTTCTTTATTACTACAAGCAACAAGTGATAATGACATTGCTGCTGTTAATAAAGCAACTGTTATTTTCTTTTTCATATTGATTCCTCCATTAATATTGTACTTACCTATTTTAAATATTATTATTTTTATGGTCAACCAGTTAATGCCAATTCATATTATCATTTTTTTCTATAATTATTTATATTATTATTGTTTTTTTCTATATTAATTTGTTATTTTTAAAATATTTATTCATAAATATTAAATAATCCTTTAACTCTTTTATAGTTTTCCAAAACCTTATTATTCCAATATTTTTATTAATTTATTTTTAGTTTATATAAGTTATATATTTTTTTTAAATTTAAAATATTTATTTGGTAATATATCATCTTTATGAACCTAGCTAAATATAAAGTTTTGTATAGTATAACTAATTACAGTTAAATAAAGATATAAAACTTGTTGCAAACTAAAATAAAATCTACTACTATCTAATAATATAGAAATTAAATATTAATGTAATAGAGGCGCAATTAAAAAGAGTAGTATTTTGGAGATAGACAAATCTGTGAAAACTTATGAAAGGGTTAATTGCCGAAGCAAATACATGTCAAAGTATTTAGCTGGTACTTAATTTAATAAATTAAGTACTCTCACTTTTTTAAGTGGTGGAGCTATTATAATTTAAACCTAGGATTTTAAAGATCTTTCATGTCTTTTTATTGAACCTCTATTTACATTATAAAAAATAGGGGGTATTTTCATGTCGCAATTTATTAATGCTTTAAATGATTTTATCTGGGGTCCTCCTCTGATAATATTAATGTTAGGCACAGGTTTATATTTTACAATTGGTTCAAAGTTTTTTCAAATTAGGTATTTTAACTATATTATGAAGCAAACTTTAGGTAAAATATTTAAAAAACAAGATGAAAATAATGCAGAAGGTGTACTTAGTCCACTTGAAGCAGTATCTACTGCAATAGGTGGTTCTGTTGGTTTTGGTAATATTGCTGGTGTTGCAACAGCTATAGCAATGGGAGGTCCTGGTGCTACTTTATGGATGTGGATTACTGCTTTTTTAGGTATGATTTTAAAACAAGTTGAAGTAACTTTAGCTGTTTACTATAGAAAAAAAGATGAAAATGGAGATCCTTATGGTGGTCCTACTTATTATATGGAAAGAGGTTTAGGAGAAGAAAGAAATTTTAAATATTGGAAAGTACTTGCAACAGTATTTGGTTTTGGAATATTCTCTACTTTCTTTATAACTGCAAGTAACTATACTATTTCTGAAGTTGTAGCTTCTACATTTAACATTAATCAAATGGTGGCTAGTTTATTAATTGTTATATGTACATACCTAATGATTTGTAAAGGTATGAAATACTTAGGAAAAATATTTACTAAACTTATTCCAATAATGAGCATAAGTTATCTAGTTTTTGGATTAGTAATAATATTTATAAATTATAAAAATATACCACAAAGCTTTATGCTAATATTTAAAGGAGCTTTTACTGGAACTGCTGCTGTTGGTGGATTTGTTGGTGCAACTATTTCCAAGGTAATATCTACAGGTATGGCAAGAAGTGTATACTCTAATGAAGCTGGTTGGGGAACTTCTCCAATGGTTCATGCTTCAAGTCAAACAGTTCATCCTGTTGAGCAAGGTCTATGGGGTTCTTTTGAAGTATTTGTTGATACTTTTATAGTATGTACTATCACTTCTTTAGTTGTAATTGTTACTGGTGAATGGTCTAGTGGTGTTGAAAGTGCTACTTTAACACTTAATGCATTTTCTACAGGCTTAGGTGTATTTGGTACTTACTTCTTAACTATAACTATGTTAGTATTTGGTCTTACAACTTCATCTGGATGGTATGTATATTATGAAGTTGTATTAAGACATTTATGTAATAAAAATATAAAATTAAAAAATACAGTACTTAAAATATTTAAATACTTCTATCCTCTACCTGGGCTTTTAATGACTTCATATATCCTTTATGTTGGAGATATAAGTATATGGACATTTGTTGATATAACAAGTGGTATACCTACTTTTGTAAACGTATTGGTTTTATTAGTATTATCTAAGCAATATTTTGTACTGTTAAAAGATTACAAAGCAAGATATTTAGGTGTAGGTAAAGTAGATAAAAATACAAAGTTATTTTATGAGGATATAAAAGGAGAGAAAGATGACGCATATTTATTATAATGGAAAAGTATTCACAGGAGATGAAAATCTTCAACAAGCATTTGTAGTTGAAAATAAGAAATTTATATATGTAGGAAATAATGAAGAAGCTCTTAAATATAAAGATGAAAACTCTAAATTAATAGACTTAGATGAAAAGTTTGTATGCCCTGGATTTAATGATTCTCACATGCATGTTTTAGGTTATGGATATTCTTTAAAAATGATAAATTTATCTAGAAAAACTTCTTCTTTAGAAGAAATGAAAAATGCAATAAAAGAATATATAAACTCTAATAAATTAAGAGAAAATGAGTGGATCTGTGGTAGAGGTTGGAACCACGACTACTTTAATGATGTCAATAGATTTCCAACTAAAGATGACTTAGATGAAATTTCAACTGAATATCCAATATGTATAATAAGAGCTTGCGGTCATGTTTGTGTTGTAAACTCAAAAGCACTAGAATTAGCTGGTATAAATAAAAATACCTTACAAATTGAAGGTGGCCAATTTGATATAGATGAAAATAATGAGCCTAATGGTATATTTAGAGAAAATGCTCTTAATTTAATCTATAATAAAATACCAAAACCAGATAAGGAAGATATAAAAAATATGATATTAAAAGCATGTGAAAGTCTAAACTCTTACGGGGTTACTTCTGCTCAAACTGATGACTTTATAGTATTTCCTGGTGTTGACTATGAAGTAATAATAAATGCATACAAAGAACTTGCAAATGAAGAAAAACTTACTGTAAAAATATATGAACAAGCACAACTTGCACAAAAAGAGGAATTAGAAAGCTTTTTATCTAAAGGATACACTACAGGTGTTGGTGATGATTATTTTAAAATAGGACCACTTAAATTATTAGGTGATGGATCATTAGGAGCTAGAACTGCTTATTTAAATGAACCTTATTCTGATGATAATAGTACTTTTGGAATATGTACTTATACTCAAGAACAATTTGATGAAATGGTTGAAATTGCTCACAAAAACAATATGCAGGTAGCTATACATGCCATAGGAGATAAGGCTATGGATATGGTTGTTAACTCTATAGAAAAAGCTTTAGATAAATATCTAAGAGATAATCATAGACATGGTGTTGTTCATTGTCAGTTAACAACTAGTGATTTACTAAATAGATTTAGAGATTTAAATCTTCATGCTTATGTTCAATCTATATTTTTAGATTATGATATTAATATAGTTGAGGATAGAATTGGAGTTGATAGAGCTAAAACTAGCTATAACTTTAATACTTTATTTAATGAAACTACTATGAGTAATGGGTCTGACTGCCCTGTTGAGTTACCTAATGTACTTAATGGAATTTACTGTGCTGTTACTAGAAAAACTTTAGATGGTAAAGGTCCATTTTTACCTAATCAAGCACTTAGTGTTAAAGATGCAATACTTTCTTTCACAAGAAATGGTGCTTATGCTTCTTTTGAGGAAGATATAAAAGGTGATATAGCTGTTGGTAAGGATGCTGATTTTGTATTGTTAAGTGATAATCTTTTAGATATCGATGTTAATAAAATAAAAGATGTTAAGGTTTTAAATACTTTCTTAGATGGTAAGTGTGTATATAGTTTAAGTTAACAAAAATTCGCTTTGCTTGAGCGACGTGTCGGCGAAGCATTTTGGATACATCCGTTGCTCAAAATACCCTGTTTAAGTTTTGACAGGGTATTTTTGATTTTATTTAATAGCACTTTTTGCAATCTTTCAGTTACGTTTAACCATTTATTTGTTATTTAATGTTCTCTATAATTAAATTATAGTAATTAATAATTAATAAAAGTAGTTGAAAGGTGATATATATGATTAAAGAGATAAATGATACTATAGATTTTATTATGAAAAATGATCCAGCTTCAAAAAGTAAACTTGAGGTACTTCTTTTATATCCTGGATTACATGCAGTGATTGGGCATAAAATTTCTAATTTTTTATATAAGAAAGATCTATTTTTTAGTGCTAGATTAGTATCTCAAATTTTTAGATTTTTCACTAATATAGAAATCCATCCTGGTGCTCAAATAAATGGAACTTTATTTATAGACCATGGTGCAGGTATAGTTATTGGTGAAACTGCTATTATAGGAAATGAGGTTACTATTTATCATGGAGTTACTTTAGGTGGTACTGGTAAAGAAACTGGTAAGAGACATCCTACTATTGGAAATGGTGTAGTAATTGGTGCTGGTGCTAAGTTATTAGGATCTATAGAAATAGGTAATAATGTTAAAATTGGTGCTAATTCTGTAGTTTTAAAAAATATTCCTGATGGATGCACTGTTGTTGGTACTGAAGGTAGAATAGTTAAGAGACCTAATAGCAAAAGTATATTATCTGATTGTTAGATAGTATTAAAAGTATTTAAGGTTAATAAATAGGTAAATAGAATTATTTAATATTACTGGAATTTTTAAGTTCCAGTAATATTTTTATTTATAAAAACGATCTATAGATGCCTGCCCTGCTGCAATACAAATACATACAAAATATATCTTAAGTGCTAATTTAATACTTTTTTTATTGCACCAATCAATTATGTTAATAATACCTGTATTCATTACAAAATTAAAATACTTCTGTTCATCTATATTTAAGTTTTTTTCATTTTTCTTAATAGCTTTTTCCATCTGTTTGATCGTAAAATCATACTCGCCATTTTCATTTTGCTCTAAACTAAACTCTTTTTCTAGATATTCATATATAACATTTTTATTGTAATAGTTATCTAAAGTATCTTCCATAAAATTTGTAATATGTATAAATAGTTTTACTTTTATAGGTGCAAATATTATTTTTATTTTACTAATTAATCCTAAAGTAAAAAGAATTAACGTTATGTCTATAAGTAGTTTTATTATTTTTGTATAGTCTATCATTTATGTCCCCCATATTAAGTGTTATGTTTTCATCTAAATATTATATCATTTAATATTTTATTTTCTAAGATAAACTTTATAAGTTATAAATAAGCATATTAACATTATAATGTAAAAATAAATTTACTTATTACAAAAAAGGTTGACTTTACTAGCAACCTTTTTAATGTAATTCTAATTTTATTTCATTTATTTCTTCTTCTGTAAGTTCTGTTAATTCAACTATCATCTGTACTGAAAAGTTATTTTGTAATAATTTTCTAGCCATTTCTATTTTTTCTTGTTTTATTCCTTGTTTTATTCCTGTGTTAATCAAATTGGCTTTTTCATGTAGGGCTCTTTCTCTCTCAAAATATAATTCTTGAGTTACTGGATCACTACTTAAATATTCTAGCTTTTCTTCTGCCTTTTTTATATCTTTATCCATATTTATAAGCACCTCCAATTCCTCTTGTGATATATCGTTTCTTAAAAACTCATAGAATTTATAATTTTAAATATCTTCCCCCTCTTACTTGCCAAAATAAAAATGAGTTTATAAGGTAGTCTCTCATAAGACTATCAAATAATTTTTCTATTTTAACTGTACTCCATATAAATTCCCTTCGTATAGATGATAATAAATATTTATTAACATTTATATCTTCTAAAATAGATTTTATTGTTTTGCTGTTTCGTAAGGCATAACGCCCTCCACCTTATATTTAATATTAGTTTTTATTACATCATAAATTTAATATTTCATCTTTTCTGGTATTACTCCTCTTACTCCACCTGTAGGATCTTTCATATCTCCAATATATCTTGGAATAAGGTGAACATGAACATGCATTATAGTTTGTCCTGCATGCTCTCCACAATTTATTCCTACATTATATGAATCTGGAGAATATTTTTTATCTAATAGTTTTTTACCTTCATCTATTAATTCAAATATTGCTTCTCTTTCTTCTTTTGTTATGTCAAAGAAGTCTTTTACATGACGTTTTGGTATAAATAGCATATGCCCTTTTCCTACTGGGTATTTATCGTATATTGCATACGCTAATTCATTTTCTAATATATAGTCTTTCATTTGACAAAATACACACTCTTTATTTGATAGTTTCCACACCCCTCTTGATGGATTTTCAAATAAGTCTTCTCCATTATAATTTTTATGATTTTTGCATCCACGTTGTAATGTATGTGCTACTACATGTTGACTATATGCTAAGTTTTCATCAATTATCATATTAGCTAGTTTTTGATAATTCATGGTTTCATTTTCCCTTAATATTTCTATAATTCTAATTTTTATTTGTTCTCTTTCCTCTTCTGTATATGCCATTTTTTATTTCCTCTCTATAATAGGAGATTATTTTCTTTGAAATATAATTTCCTATTATGTATATTTATAACCTTACCTCATGAAACATTAGTTAGAGTTACCCCCGTCGTATTTCACGACGCAGGGGTAGTTTACTAATTTTACTTATGTTCAAATCTATTTTTGTAGTATTCTTTAGTTCTAAAATCTATAGCATCCTTAACACTATTAATAAATTCTTCATTATTAAAGAATTTCTCTAATTCTTTATTTAAACAAATATAATCTCCATCTAAATAGAAAAACTCACTACTACTTTTACATAAAAAGTGTACAGGATTTTTTCTAGCTAATTTTACATATTCTTTTTTATCCCAAGTTTTAAATTTAGATGTAGATTTATCTTTTAACATATCTACTCCATTAGATCCTTTACTATAAAACTCTTTAAATGATTTATATAAATCTTCATCATTTATCTTAAGCTTCATATTACCATTATTATAAAAAGCTAATAATACAGGTAATTTATAAGTTTTACTCATGCTTGTCGTTTCTATAAACTTTATAAATTCATGCCCTAAAGTATCTTTTAAAGTATCTTCATATTCATTTATTTTAACTAAAAAACTTATATAATCTCTAAATATATTCAACTTACTTTTCTTTTTTATATTAATATATAAATCTTCATCCATATATGTAAACATATCTGTTCTTGATGGAGTATGACCTAAATATTCTTTTATTCTAAAAAATTCTTCAACAATTTTATCTTCTATTTTTTGAGTAGCTTTTTTGATTCTATCAAATATATCTATTAATCTAAAATCAAAGTCTATAAAACAATCCTCTGGATAGTCTTCTTCACTTGGTATTGTAGTTGTATTGGATTCTCTTATTTTACTTTCTCCTGTTAGTAGATATGGAACTAAATTTGCTTTTTTAAAGTTTCCTATAAAATCTAATACATTTAAGTACTTTTTATTTTTATCTTTTCTAAGACCTCTTCCTAGTTGCTGTAAAAATACAGTTGGACTTTCTGTTGGTCTTAAAAACATAACCATATCTATACTTTTTATATCAAGACCTTCATTAAACATATCTACTGAAAAGATAACATTGATATCTTCATCTCTAAGTTTTTTTAATGCTATACTTCTTTCCTCGTTATACTCCCCTTCATTTGAGCTATATACAGCACAAGAAGGCACTCCATTTTCATTAAAGTATTTAGCCATAAATTCTGCATGAGATTTACTAGTACAAAATCCTAAGGCTCTAGTTGATTTATATTTTTTATAGTGTTTTAGTATAAGCTCTGCTCTATTATTTATACTTAAAGCTTTTTCTAATTCTTTTTCATTATACTTTCCATTTTTATATTCAACTTTATCATAATTTACACTTTCATCATATATACCATAATATCTAAAAGGAACCAACCATCCTTTATCTATGGCTGTTTTTAATGTAGCTTCGTATACTGTATTGTAATCACAAATACTAAATACATCTTTATTGTCTAATCTATCTGGTGTAGCTGTAAGTCCTAACATGAACTTAGGGTTAAAGTAATTTATTATATTTTGGTAGTTCTTAGATACTGCATGGTGGAACTCATCAACTACAATATAATCAAAATAATCTTTATCAAAATATCTTTCATTTAAGTATTTTTCTTTACCTAAACTTTGAACAGATGCAAATATAATATCTTTTTTAGTTTCTTTTGTTGAATTCTTAAAAAATCCCATATTATACTCATACGCTTGTGTAGTCTTATTATTTACTTTATACTCTAGTATTTCTTCTTTATCTGCAACAAGCTTTTCTTCATCCTTAATTACATATAACCATTTATCTGTTCTTACATTAGCAAAACTTTCATATGCTTGTTTTAATATTTCTTCTCTATGAGCTACAAATAAAACTCTATTAAATTCTCTACTATCAAATGCTGCTAAATAAGTTTTACCTATTCCAGTTGCAGCCACTACTAAGGCTTTATCATTTCCATCTAGTCTAGTTTTTTTAAGCTCATATAAAGCTTCTATTTGAGCCCCTCTTGGCTCAAACATACTAGTTATATTTGAATTTCTATTTTCTTCATATACATAATTTATATCTTCTTTTTTATTATTTATATTTGAATATATTTTAGGTCTTTTCCATGTTTTTGAGTAACGTTCTAATTCTTCATCATTTACTATTATTGAGTGATTTAAAAATAAATCTTCAAACATAGTTTTAAAGTAGTTAAAGTCCTCAAAATTAGTTTTTTTGTCTATTCTATAGTTCCATTCTATCCCACTAGTCCAAGCTGATCTTGATAGATTGGATGATCCTATGAATATTTCTCCTTCGTTATCTTTTTCAAATATGTATGCTTTTGCATGAAAGCTTCGTTTTGTATCGTTATAAAACCTTAAATCTACTTTATCTCCTAGTATATCTTTTAATAAATATAGTGCTGATGGTTGAGTTATATTTAAATAATTTCCTGTTAGAATTCTTATAGGCATGTTTTTATCTTTTATTTCTTCTAAATCTTTTTGTATTAGCTTTACTCCACTTTCCATTAAAAATGATACTATTATATCTATGGATGTTGCTGTATGTATACTTTGTTGTATATGTTTATATAAATGGTCATTGTGACCTGTTATGCAATTTATGTTTAAGCTCATTTATATTGCCTTTCTGTTTTTATTTTATTATTTACATTTTTTACAATGTTATTTTATCATATTTTGACAAAGTTTTTTCGTGAGTTTATAATTTTAGTATTATTTATAGGAGGTGCGTTATGAAGATTTATGACAAGTTAGTTAGGGACAGAATTCCTGAGATTATAGAGGCTAGTGGCAGTAAGTGTGAGATTGAAGTTGTTAGTGATGAGGTAGCTCTTGAGTATCTTTATAAGAAGCTTGGTGAAGAGGTTGAGGAGTTATTGAGTGATAAGAATCTTGATGAGATCGCTGATGTTATGGAGGTACTTTTTGCTATTGGGAAGAAGTATGGTTACAGTGAGAATGAGGTTTTAGGTAGAAGAAATGAGAAGAGAGATGCTCGTGGTGGTTTTGATGATAATTTAGTTTTGAAGAGGACTTATTAATTCTAACATCTCTTACTTTATATTCAATATACTGTAAAACTACGAATACAATACTATCTAATTTCAAGTTTATATTAACTAGTTCTATCCTGTTAATACAGTCTAATCAGTAATCTATTATGCAATAAATAAAAAAATTGATTCCTTTAACTTATAATAACTAAAAAATAACCTATCTTGTTTTTAATGCTAAAATAGGTTATTTTTTAGTTTACATTGTACTTTATTTTTCCAAAAAAATATGATTCATAAAATAAAGATTATTCTCTTTATTGAAATAAATATACAATTTAACTTATATACACTTTTTAGAAATTTTATACACTTTTATAATTAACTATCTCTATCATATCACTATATTTACAATTTTTTAATAATTCCTCTGTCCCTCTTGTAATCCCTGCAGACACTATATATGCTTTTATATTTTTAAATATTTTATCATCATCTATAATCATTTCAAGCCATCTTAAATATCTTGTAACTTGTTCAATTGCTTTATAATTTGCCTTATCCTTTTTAAGCTCTATAATTATATTAGGTAATGTTCCATCTCTTATAGGCTCTTTTATATCATATATACATATATCTGCTCTATCCATTTGATTTGGTTTAAATGGTGATATAGGAACTTGTCTACTTAATGTATAATTATTAGGTAATTTAATTAATTTTGATAGTAACTTTGAATTTGATAATAACGAAAATTCTAAGTGACTTTCACTTAATATATTATCTTCTTTTAAACTTTGTACACCAAATGTATTATTATAGAGAGCTATATCATCATTTAACTCTATATGCTCATTGCAATTTATTATTTTTTTATTACTTGAATTCATCAACAATTCAATTGCTATATGAGTTTCACCAGGTGTTAATATACAAAATCCCATATTCTGTATAGCATTTGATGGTAAGGGATACGGATATTTTCCTAATTCAAAATATAATTCATCTGACGATATACATTTTCCTTTAAGATTATTATCGTCTTTAAATTTTACTATAAATGGCTGACATTTTTCTTCTTCATCTATTTTGAATATACCTTCTTTGCAAGTTTTTACATACCTTTGCCTTTTAGATTCATCCCAATATATATCTGAATTAGATTCTCTCCCTAGTGGGCTATATGGTCCATTTATATAAAATGAGCCATCACTTATGTTCCCTATAATTTGACCTCCATATACTATCTCTCTTTTTAAGAAAAAGAATACGTGACTACCTTCTCTTAGGCATCCATAATCAGCTAGCGCTTTATAGTGATTACTACAGCTACTTACTTGCTCATAAACTGGCTTCATTAAGAATCCATATATTCCTTTGTATAAATATAGATTTAAAGTTTCCTCATCATATAATGTTATAAATACACCATTATTTTTCATATGTATTTCCCCCTAATAATTAAAAAACTTATTTACTTTAAATTTTATATTAGATTAGACAAAAATACCACGATTAAATATCGTGGCCTTTTTTATATTATTTATAATTTCTAACTAAAATTTCAGTTATATTTCCTCTACCTTTTCCATTAGAATTTATCATTCTACTTGCACTAACTCTTTGTATATTAAAGCCTTCGTATAAGTTATCAAAGAATTCATCATTATCATCCAAGTTTTTAGGATCTGAATTACTAAGCATAACTTTTGCACCTTTACTATTTATGTCTCTATAAAACTCTGAAAGCTCTCTTTGTGCATCATCATTAAATCCACTCTTATTATAAGAATTGAATCCACCCTTTGTTACTGGTCTATATGGTGGATCTATATAAACTAATGCTTTATCATCAATATAATCTTGTACTTTTCTATAATCTCCATTAAGTATTACTATCTTCTCTCTACCATTTTCTTTTTTATTTAATAATTTAGACATACTTCTTAATTGTTCTTCATCATACATAGAAGGATTTTTCTGTTGACCCCAAGGCACATTATATCCACCTTTTTGATTTTCTCTGTATAAACCATTAAAACAAGTTTTATTTATAAATATAAAATTAGCTGCTTGTTTTACTTTATCAACACTTTCCCAATTATTAAATTCATCTCTAACTTTAAGATACATTTCTTTTTGTTGTTCTTCATCATATTGTAAATATTCTTCTCTCATCTTACTTAATTTATCAATTAACTCTTCACAGTTGCTTTTTATAACCTTATATACATTAATAAGCTTGTAATTTAAATCATTTATTATTATTCTGTCAAATTCATAATTTGACGCTAAGTAAATAAAAAATGCTCCTGCTCCTACAAATGGCTCTACATAAGTTTCAAAAGTTTTACTTCTTTTTATATTCTCTGGCAAGTTCTCTTCTAAAACCGAAAGTAATTGTGTTTTTCCTCCTGCCCATTTTAAGAAAGGCTTATTTTTAACTGTACTCATATTCACTGTCTCTTCCTCTCTATAGTTTATTTCTTCATTTATATTATAAGTATACATATCTTCAAATGATATTTGATTATTATCTAAGCTTTGTTGAACTTGTATATCTTCTTTTTGTACTTCTTCTATTTGTTTTTCTAGATTGCATTTTCAATTCTTTGCTTAGATATATTTAAATATTCTGTACTAATATCAATACCTATATACTTCCTACCTAACTTTTTACACATTACACCAGTTGTTCCACTTCCATTGAAAGGATCTAATACTGTATCTCCTTCATTTGTGCTAGCAAGTAATATTCTTTCCAATAACCACTCTGGTTTCTGAGTAGGATGCTTACCAAATTCCTTTTCTTTTTTAGGAGTTGTTGATGAACTCCATACATCTTTCATTTGTTTATTATCATTAAACTTCTTCATTAATTCATAGTTATAGGTATGCTTAGATTTTTTTATATTTTTTTTAGCCCATAATATAGTTTCTGTAGAATGTGTAAAATATCTACAACTCATATTTGGTGGTGGGTTTGTTTTTTGCCAAGTTATATTATTTATTATTTTAAATCCTAACTCTTCTAGCACAAACCCAATTACATATATATTGTGTACTGTTCCGGATATCCAAATAGTTCCGTTATCTGTTAATACTTCTTTACATTTTGATATCCATGATTTATTAAACTCATATTTTTCTTTAAAGTCAACAGTTTTATCCCAATCACCTTTATCTACTTTTGCAATCTTTCCAGATTTACAAGTTATTCCTCCACTAGATAAAAAATAAGGAGGGTCTGCAAAAATCATATCTATTGAGTCTTTCTCTATGTTATCTAAAATTTTTATACAATCTCCCTTAAGCAATTTTACATTATTAGTTTTATAAAATTCATTGCTCATTTTTTACACCTCCTTATTTTATAAGTTAATCTACTTATGTTATCATACTTATTTTTGACAAATTAATCAACAAAAAAACACTAATTAAATATATTTTAATTAGTGTTTTTTACTTATTTTACTATTTCATTAAGTACTCCATCTGCTAACATTTTTAAATTTAATATGTAATCATTATGTATAAAAGTTTCATTTATAGCAGTTTTTGATGTATTCCAACCTACTCCATCAGTTATCCATATTAACTCAAAACCTTGATTTGTTATTAAATCATGTAAGTCTTTATATTCTCCTGCTGTAGCTTTAAGCTTTGAACCACCACTACTATAGAAATTAACTTCTGATAAATAAAGGTTGTTATTACCTTTTATAGCAAAATCAAATCTTCTATCTATTTTATCTGCTTCAGCATTTATGCCCCATTTATCTTTTATCTTTTTACATGTTGCTTGCTCCATATATTCAAATCCATTTTCTTCACAAAGATTTTTTACAAAAACTTCACATATAGATTCCATACTTGTTCCTGTTCTATTCTTTCTACCATTAGTATCCATACCAACTTCTACACCTTTACAGTAATCCAGTAGATTCGATACTTCTTTGTTTACTAAAAATTCTTTTATTCCACTTTCTTCAAAGAAATTTATAAAGTCATCTTTCATATTATCTGTAAGTTCCTCTTTAGGTTTAAATAAACTTGATTTGTTCTTTGAACTTAAAGTACTAAAATCATCTATTATTGCAGTCTCTTTTATTTTCATTGGCCTTAAAGCTATTAATAATAACATTGCCTCTCTTACTTTTGGATTTGTATCTATTAGCTCCATTAGTTTTTTATTTATTATATCTTCATCTAGTCCTATAAGTGTATTTAATAAATCTAATTCTTTTTTATATTTATTAGCATTACTCATAGACTTTTTAAAATCAGTAAAGTAATCCCATGTGTATATACTATCTTTAAGTGTAGCTAAAAAATAATTGAAAATTTCTTCTTCGCTATTTTTGCCTATCTTGTAATAATAATTCAATTGCTTCATATATATTTCTCCCTATCTTATATTTTAGTTATATTATTTAAATTTTTCTATATTTTTGATATTATCTTTTCTAAATACAAACAAATATTCATGTGCTATTAAGTAAAACCTTCTATCTTTGCTTATGTTTTTCCACTTATCGGTAGACTTACAATTATGTTGCTCTTTAATTATAATCTCTTTTAATGAGAATCCTTGATTTATAAATATATTCATTACATTAAATCCTAAAGGTACTATATATCCATTTCTCCTCATATCTCCCATTAAAATTGCACAATACTTATCTCTTTTTAATACTCTAAAACTCTCCTTTGCTACAAACTCCATAGCTTTATAGAATTTATCTTCTTCTAGAAGTGATATATCTCCTTCTATATCTTTACTATATTTTATAATATTTGCATATGGAGGATGAGTACAGATTAATCCAATACTCTCACTTCCTATAAAGTTTAGGTTTCTTGCATCATGTTTCTTAAGTATATATGTATTATTTTTTTGACTACTAGCTTTCAATCTATCTATAGACATTTGTATTGCATCTTTATTTATATCTATGCCAATTGATTTTCTACCTAATCGGCATGCCTCTAATATAGTTGTTCCACTTCCTACAAATTGATCTAATACTACATCATTTTCTTCAGAATACATAAGTATTATATTTTTAGGCACGTGAGGACTCCAATTACCTCTGTAATCACCTCTATGAGATAACCAGTCTCCTCTTTTAGGAAAACTCCATATTGTTGTATATTCTAATTCATTATCTATAATTAAATTTCACCTCAATCTTTTTTGTTAATTATATACAAATTTCTAAGGGTTTAATCCTATAATATATCTATAGTATAATAATTTACAAACTCTTTATATAGCTTAGTTATCTTACTAAGTTTTGCTATCTAAAACTTTTTCCTACATTGTAGAATAGCCTATATCATAGTTTAGAAGCATTAATTCATCCCATCATTCAAACCTATAAACCTCACTATAACATTTGTTATGAATAATAGCTAAGTTTCTATTATATCTTCTATATTACACTATTTAATCTAAAACTTACTAAATTATATAATGGTATTAATAAGCTTACATATTCATTTACTAGATTACAAATAGATTCCTCATCTTTAAGATTTATATCATCAGGCTCAAAAAATTTACCTAGAGAGAACAGTTTTCCTTCTGAATCATTAGATATATAAAAATCATAAAATTTACTTATATCATCTTTATCTAAATAAAACTTAGCATCATCTATATGCCAACAAAGCCCATGTCCTTTAAGCTTTCTAAGTTCATTTTCAATTTTTTTTCTATCTTCTAAATTCATTAATTTTCTATGCAATTCATCTCTATCTACTGCATCATGTGGCACAGAGTGAAATAAGTTAATCTCAAATCCATTGGCAGCTATAGCATATTGGATACATGCATGTTTTTGAAACCCTAACTCACCATCTATCGCACCTTTATTAAGTGTCTTTATTTCCCACTCCTGTTTACCATATCTTACTCCAATCCAATCAACTTTTCCTTTATTGTATTGGCAAGGTCTTATAAGAGATGTTATATTATCTTTTCTCCAATGGCAATCTATACCTAATTCCTTTATATTTTTATATATCTTCTTATGTATTGATAGCATCTTCTCCCTAACTTCTATTCGACTTTCTCTTATATTAATCTCATCTTTACTTACATTTCTAGGGAAAAAAGTTTCATAATCTTTATACTTAAAATAATAATCATCTAAGTTATATCTGTCTTCATCAAATGGATCTTCACTTGTTTCTATTTTAAATATTTTCTTTCTTATTTTTTCTTGAGATTTTCTTAATTCTTCTAATTCTGATTCTATACTAATATACCAATCAATTATTTTATCATCTACAATTTTGGAATTTTCTTTACAGTATGTAAAAAATAAATCTACTTTTGCTTTATGTAATGAATTATCTTCCAAGTCTAATATGCTATCAAATTCTATATTTTTCTCTATTCCATTTAAGGTAAAATTTGATGAACCAAATATCAATTTATTACTATCTTTGCATTCAAATAAATATACTTTAGGTTGAAACTTTATATCAAAAACTATATATATATTAGCAATTGCATTAAGTTCTTTTAATATATTACCTTGATTTTTATTTGTAAATTCTGGTGATAAGTATAATTCTACTCTATTTTTACTAAGTCTATTTTTTTCTATTATATCTTTTAAAGTTTTTAGTCCATATTCCGAAAAATATGCAACTGCAATTTTAATCTTATTTATATTAGTTGTATTTGTAAGATTTTCTTTTAAAACATTTCCTCTATAATAAAGTTCCAAAATTATCCCTCCAAATTATTTGATTTTATAAAATTTTAAGATATAGTGTTTAATCTCTCAATATTGATTTATAAATATATAAATAAAAAACATCAGTTATTACAATATTTTAATTTATTGTTTATCTATCCTTATTTTATAATTATATTAATATTATGAATTCCTAATCTAATCTATTTATACTACCTATAACTTATCTATATAACTTAATCATATCTTCTAAACTCTTTCTTACATCCTCTCTAAGCTCAGCAGGACTTATAACATTAGCATCTGCTCCCAGCTGTAAAACCCACTTAGTAAGACCTGTCCCGTACTGTGCATTAAAACTTGCTTGGAAAGTGTCATCATCTATCTTATGTAACTTAACATCATCACCTAGTTCATCTATAACTAAATTAAGTAAGTTCTTATTAATTCTTAAAACTACTTCACAGTCATCTCCTGAAAACATTTTAAAGTTTTTCTTAGCATATATAGCTGCATTAAACTTTCCATCTTCATATCCTTTAATTTCTTTTAATGATCTTCCATCTTCGTCTAGTACAATTACATCTTTCATTCTATCAACTCGGTAATTTGTTAAGTCATTATATTTATTGTGAATTGTAACTAAGTAGTAATGGTCTTCTTTTAATATAAGTCCTATTGGTGTTACTGTGTATTGTTTTTTATCTTGGCTATCTTTATATGTTCTATATACTAATTCTTTTTTATAATTATAATCACAATAGTTAAATGTAATTTTTTTTCCTCTACTTATAGCTGCGTCTATACTATTTATATTATTTAGAATTCCTTCATTTATAGATTTAGCTCTATCAGGTATAGATACTTGCTTGTAGAAATCATATCCTGCATATTCATTTTGAAACTTACATAGTTTTCCAATTAATTCTGCAGTTTTTTTCTTAGTCATAAATCTATTTGCTGATAGAGAATCAACTAGTATTCTTAATTCATAACGCTCTATGTCTTTAGTTACTAGTGCGTATCCAATTTTATTATCTTTATATGTAGTAATTTCAAATCCCAATTCTTTTAAATCATCAACATATTGATATATAGTTCTTCTGTCAAGATCTTGTTGTAGTTCTATATTCATTCTTTCATATATTTCAGTTTTCATTTTTTCATTTATTTCTTTTACAGATAATATCATATGATTTAACTTTGTTTTTTTTACTTCTTTTGATATTTCTTCGTGTGGATTTATATTTGAATATTTCTTTAGAACCTCTAAAAATATATAAAATTTAATATTATTATTAATTTCGTTGCTTTTCATCTCTTGTTGTCGCTCCTTAAATATTTACGTTACTATTTTAATAATTTTCTGAATTTTTCACAATATGTAGTCTGTACATATTTATGTATACGTAGATTTTTGGGTAAACTTTACATAAAATTTAATTTTAATAAAATAAAAACCGTTAGTTTAATAACCAACGGTTTTTATTACTATATTTCGTCTAAATATACACTGTCGATTTTCTCGACACCTATTTTAATCTAAGCTTCATCTTCAATATCTTGTAATCTGTCGTATATTTCTATACATCTATATTTTGCATAGTATAAATGTCCAACATAATTTAAAAATTCTTCTTTACTTTTATTTTTATAATCATCCTCTATATCATCTATTCTAAAGTCAATTTCTTCTTCAAATATTCCTCCACAGGGACCACAACCATCAATAATACTTCTGTATACTGTTGCTACTTCATATAATTCAAGCTCTAAATCATTATCATTTGGGTCAATTGCTTTTATTGTAAGTTTCTCTTCATTAATAGATACTTCTCTCATTATGCTAATTCCAATTTCGCTTACTATTTCTTCAAATTCATGTATAAGTTCTACTGCTTCATTGGCTAGTTTTAGTCTACTTTCTATATACTCAAGTTCTTGTATAGAGTCCTTAATTTGATTATTCATTATGTTTTCTCCTTTATTAATCCTTATATATTATCGCTTATTACATCCTTACTCGATACAATAAATCCTTTTTCTACTAATATGTTTCTATCATTGTCTGATGCTGGTAAGAATCCTTTCATTAATAATTCTTTTATATAAAGTTTATTGTATACAAACGGAAATACTAGTGTAGATATTCCAGATGTTATAATTGCACATACTAGCATTATACCTGCATATTTCCAGTCTCCTCTTAGTGCTGGCACAAATGGTCCAAAGAAAAATGTTGTGAAGCTAAAACCGATTTTTGCTTCTTTTACCATACCGATGTCGTTTTTTAATCTTACTATCATTTTTTCACTCCTTATGTTTTTCTTATGAGATTATTATAGAAAAATTTTAAATATTAAAAATATAGTACCTATGCATAAATATGTATAGGCACTAAAAAAGACCTTTAAGTATTTCTTAAAGATCTTTTAATCCGTTCCATATAAATTTATAAATAAAGTCCTCTAGTAATCTAAATTACTAAAATTCTTTATTATACTTTTTATTTTCAATTTCTCTATATTCTTGCATTTTATGTTTAAATAATTGTGAGTTTGTTGGTGGTGTATAAGTAATTGCATTTGCACCAGCTTCAATTGTTTCTAAAATTGATTCATCCGTTGGTCCTCCTGTTGCAATGATAGGAATAAGGGGAAACTTTTCTCTAATTTTACGAACAATCTTTGCTGTATTAGCTCCCCCACTTACATTTAATATATCTGCCCCTGCATCAATCTTACTTTGTACATCTGTTAACTCAGATACTATAGTTACAACAACAGGAATATCTATTGATTCTTTTACATATCTAATAGTTTCATCAGGTGCCGGTGAGTTTAGTATTGCACCTATTGCACCTTGAAACTCTGCATGTAAAGCTATATTTGCAGATCTTGTCCCATGTGTTAATCCTCCACCAACACCACATAAAACAGGTATATCTGATACTGATAGTATAGCTTGAGTAATTGTTGGCTGAGGTGTAAATGGATATACTGCTATTACAGCATCAGCGTTAGTGTTTTTTATTATTGCAACATCAGTAGTAAAAATGAATGATTTAAGTCTTTTTCCAAAAATTCTTATTCCTGATGCTTTAGATATTATACTTGGAATTGATACATAATTATTTCTTAAGTTTGATGTTAGTTCAGGTACATATTTAGATTTATTATTTTCAATCATCTTGTCTTCTGTCTCCTTTTCATAAGTCTATAATAAAATCCTTAATAAGTTCTTTATTTATTATACCCTAAAATAAATATATGCGTATGACTTATAATGCCTTTTCTGCTTTTACTGCTATACTTGCATGTAATTTATTTCTTAATTTCCATACTATACTTATTGGTTTGCTTCCACTATGACTTACAATATCAGCCGCTCCTAAGTAAGTATATGGAGAGGTTACTCCATCTTCACTTTTATTTTCCCTAACAAACAGTAGTATATTATTACCATACTCTCTATGATTTACATACCTTTTACCTGTTGGTGAATCTATACTTGTTCTACTTTGACTTTGCCAGTTAAATAATTCATCATTTATAGCATAATCTTCATACATAGTTGAAGGAGAAAAATGCTTCTCAACCTTATTTAAAGTTATTAAAAATACATCTGTTTTCTTATCTTCAATATATAGTACACCTTCTCTTAGAGGATATTGCTTTTCTATAGTATTTTTTCCAAGTGATGCTAAAATCTGCTCCTTAGTATAAGTTGCATGTACTTCTAAATTAGTATCAAAGCTTAAATTATCATTAAATGTTTTTACTTTTATATGACTTAGATTATATTTAAGTATTTCTAAAATTTCTTCATAAATAACTTTATTACTATAAAGCCTTTCTAAAAACTCATATATACTATTTATACCTAAGTCTTTAGGTGATTTTGTATATAAAGTGTAATGTAGCATAAGTAGCATTTTTTCTTCACTATCATTAAAGCTTATTGTTTTATCTTCTTTATAATTTTCTAATGTATTTATCCAAAATTTAAGAAGTCTTATTGAATCTGTATTTATAAGCCTTAACATACCACCTGCTAAACTTTGTTCATCTATATCATTAAAATCTTCTTTTACTTTTGCATTAACACAAAGTCTATAAAAACTATTTTTAGTTTTGTATATTTCTTTTAATATTATATTATAAAATTCTATAAAGTTTATAAGACTTAAATTTTTGCAACTTTCTATTTCAAAAGTTTTAATTTCATTTGTTATATAAGTTTATAAAATTTTTTTATAATAATCAAAAAAGCTTACGTCATATTTTATAACTTAAGCCTTTTTAAGATTTGTTTGATTTTTTCTAATTAAACTTTTATGCCTTGTGTTTTATTTTAAGTACTTGAAAATAAATGGCCTTTTAAGATCCATAGCCTTCTTAGGACACAGTTCATGACAACAAAAACACCTTATACAATTATCTAAATCTATACTTGGAAACCCACACTCCATAGATATAACCCCTGGAGGGCATACTTTACTACACTTTCCACATTTTACACATTTTTTATAATTTATAACTGGCTTACCTGCTAATTTTTTATTTATATAAACCTCTAAATTTTTAGGTATCATACCTCTTAAAAAGCTTATACTCTTATTTTGAGGTATTTTAAAATCCTTAATTACCATATCATCTATATTATCACCTAGTATACATATATCAGAAAAATCCTCTTTTATAAGATTTCTTTCTATACACCTTTGTACTGTTGGAACTTTATTTGGGTTTAAATTTATAACTTTACAAGCAACTACATCTATAGCATAAGGACTTGGTGAAGCTAAAAGTACTCCTACTTTTCTAGGATTTCCAGCAGTTGGTCCTTCTCCTTCCATACCAATTATTCCATCCATTATGGTAAGGCTTGGATTTACATAAGAACATATATCTACTAAAGCATCTGTAAAATCTACTACTTCTGGCATCTTAAAATGATACTGTGCTTTTTGTACTCCTGGTATTACTCCAAATAAGTTTTTCACTCCTCCTGTGAAGGTTGCCATTGCATGGGTTTTTAGTTTGCATAAATTTATTACATGATCAACTTTTGTTATAGGCTCTATTACTGTAAGGTATTTTAATAGTTTTCCATTTGGATTATTTACTTTTACTTCTGATATGTCATAGTTTAATTCAATATTAAGTTCTTCACATACACTTTCTATACCACAAGTTTTGTAAATTGATTTTAGTGCTGATTTTGTATATGGACCTCCTGGGCTATCTCCTACAATTACTTTACAGCCATGATTTAGTAAATGTTTAGCTACCACTTTTAATACCATTGGATGTGTAGTTGCCATTTCATCAGGATGTTTTTTTATTACTAAGTTCAGTTTTATAAATACTGTACTATTTTTGTTTATATATTTATGTAGTCCGCCTATATCTTGTATTAGTTTTTCAAACTGTTGATTTACTTGGTTATATTCATAACTTTGACAGCTTCTTAATGCTACATTTTTCATTATTCGCCTCCTTTTTTGTTATATTTATAGTTTCATTATAAGAAGGCTTATTTCCTTTTTTTAGTTATATTTATAATAAATTAATGTAACCCAATTTATCTTTTAGATGAATATAAAAGGCTAGATATCTCTAACCTTTTATATTTTATATTTAATTAAACTTATCTTTTTATTCTAACCCTTAACTTGCTGTCTTATATATTGCTTATACTCATCTATCAACAACTCTTGATATGCAGCTTTTTTATATTTTCTCAAAGAATCACATATATACTTTAAATCCTTATCTTTAATACTTTTTAGCTTACCTATTCTTTTTAAATCAAGCTCTTTATCCGAAATAATTTTTTCATAATATTTTTCATCATACAGCATAAACTCAACTTTATCTTTATATAAATCTTTTAACTTATCAGCAATTTGTAACCCTTCTGGATCAAAGTCCCCGGCATAATATATTTTATCTAAGTTTTTAATCTTATTTAATAACATATATGAAGATAAATTCAATTGTCCACTTGTACATATTATACTTTCATCTATATCAGTATCCTGTATAATACTTTGAAATACAGCTGGATTCTCAAATATAAATACCCTATTATTCTTACAAGTTATATGGTCTAATTTTTGAATATTTGATAATGAGATATTAAATGGTTCATTAATCATATTTAAAAAGTCTATCCTATTTCCTTCTAATTCCCCAGTTAGTTTATATATACAAGTTGAATTTGAGATTTCATCCTTTAACAATCCAAATCTATAATATAGTTTATTTAATTTATCTATGTTATTTATTTCATTTTTATTAACACCTTGACTATCCTTGTATACTAATGCATTTATTAAAAGTTTTCCATAGATGCTATCTTTATCAAAAAAGTGTGGGTCTTTAGTATGTCTTGCTGAAAATATAGCCAAACTTTCATATTTATTTTCTAAATACGGTAAATTATTTATTGCATTTATACATTTAATTAAGTCTTCCTTTAAATAATTTATATTACTTTCATCTAAAGCTTTTTTATATAACTTTTTAATACTTGGATATCCATATAACTTTTTTTGTAAAGCCGATATAATCCATTCTTTACCTATTCCATTTTCACAAAATTTAATTAAGGTACTAAAAAACTCTACTTCATTGTTAACTAAAATTTCTCTTACTTGTTTATTGGTAATAAGTTCTTCCTTTGTTACAACTGAAAGTAATTGTAAAAAATCAAAATTTTTAAGTTTCTTAGTAAATAATTTTTCTACATCCTTACTTTTTATCTTAGCTTTTTTATTGTTATATACATTTGTATCGAAGCTAGCTAGTATATCCATTTCTTCATTATTTTTAGGAGTAATATTAAAGTATCCTGTTATTTTTGAATACTGTTTATATTTTTTCATTACGTTTTTAAATATTTCTATATATATTTTATTTGAGTTTATAATTTCAAGTGCCTTTTCCATTTACTCACCTAAATCTACTATTTTTGAATGTCCATTCCAAGTATATTTTATAGGAATTACCATATCACTACCCTCTCTAATAAGTTCATATATTGCTAGATTTTTTACTCCTTCATAAGTGCCCCATAGTACCTGAGAATTTAATACATAATCTAAATCTAATCCTTCCATAAGGTTAAACATATGACTAATATTTTCTTCATCTACTCCTGCAAATGCTTCATCTAGTGATATCATTCTTGGACAATCTTTTTTATCAGCTCCATCATATCTTGCATTTACTGCTGCAAATAGTGGTATATACATAGCTAGGGCTTTTTCTCCACCTGATAACCTATAAAATTCATTATCTGTTAATTCTTTTTTATTTTGCCTTGGTGTGGTATACATTAATTTAAATTCAAACCATCTTCTAAAATCAAGGACTTCTTTTATTATATATTGATAACTAGATATTTTATTTTCATCTTCCATTCTTCTTTTTTGTTGTTTTAGCTTTAACTTAAAGTGCTTTGATACTTTTTCTCTTTCTTCCTCAGTTAAAAATTTACTTGTACTTAAAAGTGTACTTAACTCTTTTATATCAATATCATCTTCACTTTGACCTTTTTTAGGTACCCATGTAATGTTTAATTTAAGTCCATTTGAAGTGTTTACTTTATCCATAAGCTTGTCTATTTCCTTAACCCAACTTTTAGCTCTGCTAATTCTTGCACTAATTTTTGTACTAAGGTTATTTATTAATATATCTTCAAATACTTTTCTTTCATTTTCATTTATTAATAAGTTGTGTTCTTCTATATTTAAGTTTAATTTTTTAATTAAATCATATAAACTTATTTCTTTTTTTTGTAGCTTTATTCTTATATCTACCCTTTTTGATATTTCTATTAATCCTTTTATATTTTCATCCTCATAGTTAGTGTATATATTATCTGTATCGTAAACTCCTATATTATAGTTATTTAATTCTAGTGAGCTTTCACGTATTATTTCATGTATATTTGATATGATATCATTTTGTTTGTAACTTTCACTTAATTTATATTTTTCTATTACATATTCAATAGCTTCACATTCCTCTAAAGCTTTTAATTCTTCAATATATCCTAAATTAAGTTCATATCTAAAGTTTTCTTTATAGAAATTAAGTTCTTTATTTTTTGTATTTAAATTTATCTCTAGTTCATTCAATCTATCTATATAATTTTTTATATTAGCTTCTCTTTTAGCTTTACTTTCTATTAACAAAGATATTGAATGTGGATATGTACTTATTATATTAGAAAGTCTATCTAATTCTTTTTCTATTTTATCTATTCCAAGACTTTTTAAAGCATTTTTTAAAGATTCTATATTTTTAGTTAAAGTTAATTTTTCATTTTTTAATGTACCTATTTCTTCATAAATAATTTCTAAATCATTTTTTACTGCTTCATTAATTGATATATGTATTTCAGTTTCTTTTAATATGCTATTTTTCTTATTATAAGCTTGTCTAATTTCATTTATTACTTCTTTATACTCTCTAATGCTATCTATTACACTTTGATAACTTTCTGTATTTTTAGGTATATTTATATATTCTGTTTCTTCAAATAATAAGTTGCTTATTTCTTTTATATCCTTTTTTACTTTATAAATATTTTCATTTATAGATATAAGTTCTTTTTCTTTAGTTCTTAAATCTATTTCTATCTCTTCTATAAGCTTTATTTCTTCGTCAATGTCTTCTCCAGTTATAAATTCTTTATATTCTTTATTTAAAATTTCAATACTGTTATCTATTTTATTTATATTTTCATTTAAATTTTCTAATCCTGAATTGTATAATTAAATCAGACAAATATATAAACAAAAAAAGACACTTATGA
>ENA-OWPF01000349-OWPF01000349.1-human-gut-metagenome-genome-assembly--contig:-NODE-349-length-54565-cov-5.803009_pt1 | contig 54565 bp, 46 predicted proteins | sample MGYA00248261_ERZ651840 | MGnify/ENA primary metagenome ERZ651840 (study PRJEB26924, sample SAMEA4378268) | human gut metagenome | biome: human gut; feature: human-associated habitat; material: faeces... | reverse complement strand
GATTTAAAAGTGGATTTTGGTATCATATCTGCAATATCTACGGTTGTAAATTTTTTGAATAATATTTTCTGGTCATACCTACTTATTATTCTTCTTATCGGAGCGGGAGTTTATTTTACATTAAAAAATAAATTTGTACAATTTAGAATGATGAAAGAAATGGTTGTTCTTTTAAAAGAGGGAACAGGAGAAGCTAAACATGGAATATCTTCATTCCAAGCATTTTGTATAAGTACAGCTTCAAGAGTTGGTACAGGAAACTTAGCGGGAGTTGCTCTTGCCGTTGCAGCAGGAGGACCTGGAGCTGTTTTCTGGATGTGGCTTATAGCACTTTTAGGTTCTGCTTCTGCCTTTGTTGAAAGTACAATTGCACAAGTATATAAAGAAAAAAATGGAACAACTTTTAAAGGAGGACCTGCTTATTATATAGAAAAAGCTCTTCACTGTAAATGGCTTGGACTTGTTTTCGCTGTTCTTATTTCAATAACTTACGGATTAGTATTTAACTCTGTTCAAGCAAATACAATTTCATTTGCTTTTGAAAATGCTTTTGGAATTGGAAGAACTTCTGTAGCAATAGCTTTATTTGTTCTTACAGGACTTGTAATATTTGGAGGAATTCACAGAATTGCAAGTATTTCTGAAAGAATAGTTCCTTTCATGGCTGTTATTTATGTTTTAATTGTTCTTGGAGTTTTAGCAATAAATATAAATAAACTTCCTGGAATAATAGTTCTTATTGTAAAAAGTGCTTTTGGACCTGAGCAATTTATGGGAGGAGCCTTAGGAGCAGCTGTTATGCAGGGAATTAAAAGAGGACTTTTCTCAAACGAAGCTGGAATGGGGTCAGCTCCAAATGCAGCAGCAACAGCTCATGTAACTCACCCTGTAAAACAAGGACTTGTACAGACTCTTGCAGTATTTACAGATACTCTTATTGTGTGCAGTGCAACAGCATTTTTAATTCTTGTTTCTGGAACATATCAAACATCTTCTGCTAATGGTATTGCTCTTACACAAGAAGCATTAACTTCACAAATAGGAAGTTTTGGTGGACCATTTGTTGCAATTTGTATATTCCTTTTTGCATTCAGTTCTCTTGTTGGAAACTATTACTATGGAGAAGCAAATATTCAATTTATGTGTCCTAAAAACAAGTTCTTCTTAAATATTTACAGACTTGCATGCCTTTTCATGATAAGCTTTGGAAGTATTGCTGAACTTACATTCGTATGGAACTTAGCAGATTTATTTATGGCTCTTATGGCTGTTATAAATATTTATGCAATTTTAAGACTTGGGAAAGTTGCTAAAATTTGTCTTGATGATTATATTGCTCAAAAGAAAGCTGGAAAAGATCCTGTATTTAGAGGAAAAGATGTTGGTCTTACAGAAAATGTAGAATGCTGGGACTAAAAAATAATTTAATATATTAGTTAAATAAACAGAGAAAAATAATTTTGATTTTATTCAAGGAATTTTTTCTCTGTTTTTTATATGCAAAATTTATTTTTTTTGGTATACTAAAAATACTGTACAAAATTAAAAATAAAAGTTTTATTATAAAGGAGTTTTAATTTTTATGAGTATTTTAGATGTTACAAATGTCAGCCATGGATTTGGAGCAAGACAAATTTTAGAAAATGTTTCTTTCCGCCTTTTAAAAGGGGAACATATAGGTCTTGTAGGAGCAAATGGTGAGGGAAAATCAACTTTCCTTAATATTATTACAGGAAAACTTATGCCTGATGAAGGAAAAGTTGAATGGTGCAATCATATTACAACAGGATATCTTGACCAGTACAGCACGCTTGAAAAAGGCAAAACCATTCGTGATATTCTTCGTTCTGCTTTTAATCATATGTTTGAGCTTGAAAAAGAAATGATTGCTATTTACGATAAAATGGGAGACTGTACTCCTGAAGAAATGGATATATTAATGGAAGATGTTGGAGAAATTCAAAGTATTCTTGAAAGCGGAGATTTTTATTCTCTTGATTCTAAAATTGAAGAATATGCAGCAGGGCTTGGACTTATGGACATAGGTCTTGAAAGAGATGTAACAGAACTTTCAGGAGGACAGAGAGCTAAAATTCTTCTTGCAAAAGTTCTTTTAGAAAATCCGATGATTTTAATACTTGACGAGCCTACAAACTTTCTTGATGAAAATCATATAGCATGGCTTAAAAACTTTTTACAAAATTATGAAAATGCTTTTATTCTTGTAAGCCATGATATCCCATTTTTAAATTCAGTTACAAATGTTATTTATCATATGGAAAATGCAGAACTGACTAGATACACTGGAGATTACTATCAGTTCCAGGAAATGTATGAATTAAAGAAAAGACAGCTTGAACAGGCTTATAAAAAACAGCAAAAAGAGATTGAACATTTAAAAGATTTCATTGCTAAAAATAAAGCTCGTGTTGCCACAACAAACCTCGCAAAAGACCGTCAAAGAAAACTTGACAGAATGGACATCATTGAGATGGCAAGAGAAAAGCCAAAACCAATTTTTGGATTTAAGGAAGCACGTACCCCAAGCCGTGAAGTTATAACAGCAAAAGATTTAGTAATCGGTTATGGTGAACCTCTTACAAAACCACTTAACTTTACAGTTGAACGTAATCAAAAAATTGCAATAAAAGGAGTAAACGGTCTTGGGAAATCAACTCTTTTAAAAACTCTTCTTGGAATTATAAAACCTGTTTCTGGAGAAGTTGAACATGGGCAATTTTTAGAAGTAGGATATTTTGAACAGGAAGAAATTGCTACAACTACAACTGCTCTTGATGAAATATGGAATGAATTTCCAAGCATGACAAATGCAGAGGCAAGAGCAGCTCTTGCAAAATGTGGACTTACTAGAGATCATATCACAAGCCAGATGAGAGTTTTATCTGGAGGAGAGAATGCAAAAGTTCGTCTTTGTAAATTAATGAACAGAGAAGTAAATCTCCTTGTCCTTGACGAACCTACAAATCACCTTGATATTGATGCAAAAGAAGAACTTAAAAAAGCTGTGAGAGAATTTAAAGGAACTGTTATCCTTGTAAGCCATGAGCCAGATTTTTATATGGACGTTGTTACTGAAGTTTGGAATGTTGAGGATTGGACAACGAAGATAGTGTAGAAAATAATATTTATATAATGTATAAAAGCACCCTTATATAAGAGTGCTTTTTGCATATTTTTATTAGAATTTATAAACAATACGTCCTGTATAATAGAACCAATCGCTTTTTGATACTTTACCATTATAATCTGTCATTTTTATTCCAGGTTCTGTTGCAACACCAACATTTAAAATAAAGCTAGGGCTGAATCTGTGAATAAAGTCAATACCATATCTGTCTCTTTCTCTCTTTTGTTTTTTTCCATCAGATATCCATACTTCACCATCTAAAATTTGAATTCTTCCATAAAATTCAACCGTATTCTTCTCATTGACTTTTAAAGAAAGTGTAGGTCTTATCTGCTGGTGTCTCTTTTTATCATGTCCAGGTAAGTTATCGTGTTCCCAATCATTTCCCTCTTCCCAATAATCTGCTAATAAAAAACACCCTGGTGCAAATCTATAAGTAAATCCTGCATATATTTCATAGTCAGTACTATTTCTCAAACTTGTACGAGAATCTCTATCATAGAAAATCCCTTTCATAAACATCACCTGACTGTGAATATCTAATTTATCAGTAATCTTATAATTAAAGCTAGGAATTATTCTATATGAATTTAATTTTGAAATTGTTTTTCCTTCAGCACTTTCTGTTAAATGCCATCTGTCTCTAAAAGCTATTCCAAGAGTTAAGTCATCTGTTACTTTTCTTGAATATTTAATTCCTGGATATACTCTGTATAGTGTTTTACCATCTACATTATCAAAAAAATGAGGTGTATTTTCTTCTTGATGCATAAGTTCATATAAAAACGTCCAGTTTGGATAATCTTTATGTTTTAAAGTTCCAATTAATTTTTTTATCCATTTAGGATGTGCTTCATCTTTCCCGTAATTATTAGTATCTTCAATTTCTACTCTCGGAACAATCTGTCCTGTCCATTTTGAATCATTGTCTGCATAAGCTAAAGAAGCTAATGCCATTAATCCTGTTAATAAATATACTTTTCTCATAAACTTTCTCTCCCAAACAAAAATATAATTTTATATTACTCGTATTCTATAACTTTATATTTTTTATATCAATATTTCATTTTCATTTTTTTAACTTTAAATTATAATCATTTATAAATATTAATTTTATTAATTAACCAATAACTTTATATAGAAAAATAACTATTTACAATTTCAGCAATAAAAATATAAAATAAATAAAAAACTAAATTTTAAGAGGTAAACTATGGATATGACAAAAGAACTTCTCCTTGAAACAGCTGATTTAATATGCAGCAAAACTTTTATCTTTAATCATAAGTGGGATATGGAAGTATGCAAAACTCCTGTTAAATTTGAAAATGAAATTATATGGAATAAAATTCCTTTTAAAGATGAAGAGTGGGTATTTATGCTTAACAGGCATAAATTCTGGACTTTTCTTGCAAAAGCATATCATCTTACAAAAAATGAAAAATATCTTAATGCTTTTATTGAGCAAATAAATTCATGGATTGATAATGTTGATATAAAAAATACAGAATTTAAAGACTGTTCACGTACTATTGAAATGGGACTTAGATGTATAAATTGGATCAAAACACTAGAAATTTTTGAAAAAAATTATAAATTTGATAAAAATTTAAAAAGTAAAATTTATAATTCTTTAAAAAAACAGTGTGATGTTCTTATTGAAATATATGATGACTTTAGAATTTTAAGCAACTGGGGAGTTCTGCAGAACTGCGGACTTATTGCTTTTTCATTTTATTTCAATCTTACTGATACAAATTATTTCAAAATTCCTTTAGAAAGGCTTGAACACCAATGTAAAATCCAAATCTTGTCTGATGGAATTCATTGGGAACAATCTCCAATGTATCAAAATGAAGTTTTAAACTGTCTTTTAGAAACAGCTGTTCATTTTAAAAGAAATAATTTAGAAATTCCATCTTTTATAAAAGAAACAATCAAAAAAATTGGAATGTCAAATATAGCAATGAAAAAGCCAAATCATCATCAGCCTATGCAGGGGGACAGTGATGACACTGATTTAAGAGATATTATTACAAGATGTGCTGCTGTTCTTGAAGATGGAGAATTAAAATTCGGAGGATTTTCTGAAATTGATTTTGAATCTATATGGGAACTTGATGAAAAAAGTTTAAAAAATTATTCAAAAGTACAAACTGAAGAACCAAAAAATATTTCTATAGCTTTAAAAGAAAGCGGAAATTTTTATCTTCGTGATTCTTTTAAAGAAAATGGAAATTATTTATGGTTTTCATGCGGACCAATAGGAAGTGGACATGGTCATGCTGAACTTTTACATTTTGATTTAACTTATAATGGTGAAAACTTTTTTATAGACAGCGGAAGATATACATATGTTGAAGGAGAGCCGAAAAGAATTGAACTAAAAAACTGCTGTTCACATAATACAACAATAATTGATAATAAATTTTTTACAGAATTTTCAGGTTCATGGGGAATAGTAAAAACTCCTCTTATATTAAATTCATATTACGATTTTACAGAAAAATATGATTATGTTGATGGTGGACATTTAGGATATATTGACCTTTCTAATCCTGTAATTCCATTTAGAAAAATATTTTATTTAAAGCCTGATTTATGGATAATAACAGATGAATTTAATGCAGGAAGTAGCCATACATTTAAGCAGTTTTTTAATTTTGACACAAACATAAATATATCTTTTAAAAATGATTATGCTGTTTTAAATGGAAAAAATACACTTTACATGAAATGGTCTGATGAAATAAAAAAAGAAATAAAAAATACTCTTATTTCAAAAGAGTATAATAAACTTGAAAGCTCAAAAAGAATTGAAACAGAAGGAGAATTTAATAAAAATTATTCTATATTTACAATAATTTCACCTAAAAATATTGAAATTGAAAAAATTCAAGTAAGAAGAGGAGATAACTCTTTAGTTGATGAAAATGAAATAAAAGCAATAAAAGTTAAAATCTCTGAAAATAAAGAAATTATTTTCTTTAATGCTACAAAAGAAATAACTGCACAAAAGAAAACATATATGATAGAAAATATTTTATTTTATGGAAAAACAGGATTTATTGAAATAAAAAATAATATTAAAACTCTTAAAGTTATAAAATATTAAAATACAGGGGCTGTTTTAGCCCCTGTAAATTTATCTATTCTCTAAAGCTTCTTTCATAAATACAAGCTGTGAATTTATACTTTCTTCATCTTCTTTGGAGAATAGTTTTGTATATTTTTTATCATTTTGTAAAATTCTTGCCTTAATATTATCTTTCATAATTACCTCAAGAATATGCTCTATTTTATTTTTATTTTCTTCAGAAGTAATCGGACATGAAATTTCCACTCTGTGTTCTGTATTTCTTGTCATCATATCCCCTGAAGAAATATATATTTTCCTTTCTTCTTTTGAACCAAAAGCATAAATTCTTGAATGTTCAAGGAAACGTCCAACAATACTTATTACTTTTATATTATCAGTTTTTCCTGCTATTCCAGGGATAAGACAACATATTCCTCTCACAATAAGAGTTACCTGTACACCTTTTTCTGAAGCTCTGATAAGTGTTTTTATTATATCTTTATCGGTAAAAGAATTACATTTTATTATAACTGTTCCTGTTTGTCCCTCTTCACATTTTTTTATTTCTTCTTCAATAGAAGCAATTATATTTCTTTTAAATCCTACAGGAGCAACCCATAATTTTTTATATATTCCTGAAAGATTTCCCATAGCCATATTTTTAAAAAATTTATCAGCATCGACACCTATTTCTTCATCAGATGTCATAAAAGAAAGGTCTGTATATATTTTTGCTGTTTTTTCATTATAATTTCCTGTTCCTATCTGAGTTATATATTTAAATTTATCTTCATCTTTATAAGTTATAAGACATATTTTTGAATGAACTTTAAATCTGTCTGTTCCATATATAACTCTGCATCCTGCTTCTTCTAACTTTTGAGCCCACTCAATATTATTTTCTTCATCAAATCTTGCACGTAATTCCATTAAAACTGTAACTTCTTTTCCGTTTTCTGCTGCATTTATAAGATAGCCTGCAAGTTTTGATTCTTTTGAAATACGATACAAAGTCATTTTTATCGCTTTTACATTTGGATTATTTGAGGCTTCTTTTATAAGCTGTAAAAATGGTTTCATGCTCTCAAAAGGAAAATGAAGCAGAACATCTTTCTCGAAAACTTCTCCCATCATATTTTCTGTTTCTACTGTCTGTACTGGAGCAAAAGGAGTATAAATGAGTTTTTCTTTTAAATCTTCTGGAATAAAATTTTCTAAAGAGAAACAATACGTTGCATCTAAAGGAGTTTCTGAAATAAAAAACTGTTCTTTCTTTAAATTTAGTTTTTCCATAAAATATTTATTAAAATCTCTGTTCATTTTCTTCTGCATTTCAATTCTTACAGGAGAAAGTTTTGAACGATTTTTTATAAGTTTTTTCATGTGCTGTCTGTAATCTGTTGAATCATCATAAATTTCTAAGTCAGTATCTATATCTGCATTTCTTGTAATGCACATAACAGTGCTATCTATAAATTTATACATTGAAAAAACATCCTGTGCAAAATATAAAATAATATCCTCTAGTAAAAGATAACTGTTTTTTTCTTTATCAAGAACTATTATTCTATCAATTCCTTCAGGCACTGGTATAATTCCTATAAGCTTATTTTTTTTATTTTCTAAATGAACTGCAATATGCAGTTTTTTATTTGGTATAAAAGGAAATGGATGCCATACATCTATAATTTGAGGTGACAGAACAGGAAGAATATTTCTTTTAAAATATTTTTCCACTTTTTTTATTTTATTTTCATCAAGATTTGACATTTTTTCAAAATTTATATTATTCTCTCTCAAAGAAGCATCTAATTTTTTAAAAACATAATCACGAAGTCTATAAAGAGTTTCTGAATTTTTATAAATTTCTAAAAGCTGTTCTTTAGCACTCATTCCTGTTTTATCATCTGAATAATCAGGAATAAATTTCATGTAGTCATTCAGGGTTCCAACTCTTACCATAAAAAATTCATCAAGATTTGTTGTAAAAATTGATATAAATTTAAGTCTTTCAAGAAGAGGAGTTGACTCACAGTCTGCTTCTTCTAAAACTCTTTCATTAAATTTCAACCACGAAAGTTCTCTGTTGTCTATATAATCATATTTATTTTTAATTTTCATTATTTTCTGCCTCATTATTTGTTTGACTTAAAATTCTATCTATAAAATATCCTTCTCTTATACCGTTTCTACTAATATTTATTATTTCACAACCAAATCTTTTTATAACTTCATTTAAAATAACAAATCCTCCTGCAAGTGAAAAAATACGTTCAGGGTTTATTTTATATACAGGTTTATATTCTTCTGGATCCGCACTTCTCAACTTGTTTACAATCTCTTTAACATTTATTTTTGTAATAGATTTTTCTTCAGCAGGAATATTGAATAATTCTTTTGATATTTCAAGAGCAGCTCTTGAAGTTCCTCCTATTCCATACATTGTTTCATAATTGCTTTCAAAATCCCATTGAAGTTCATCTATTGCTTTATTTATAATTTTTTTCATCTTCTTTATTTCTCTATCTGTTGCAACAATTCCTTTTACCACTTTATTTTGTAGATTTAATGCACCAATAGGAATACTTGCAAGTCTTTTTATCTCTCCATTTTCAAATAAAACAAGTTCTGTACTTCCTCCTCCTATATCTATAAGAACCCCTCTTGTTAAATCAAAAGCTCTTTTTACACCAATAAAGTCTAATCTTGCTTCTTCATCTCCAAAAAGTATTTCTGGAACAATTCCTGTTCTTTCTTTTATCTCATTTAAAACTATTTCTCTGTTATTTATATTTCTAAGTGAAGCTGTTGCAAATACTGAATAATTTTCAATATTTTGTTCTTCAAGAATAGTCTTATATCTATTTAAAGTAAAACAGGCTCTTGCAACACCAACTTCTGTTAGACCTCCATTTTTTATGCAAGATGCAAGTCCCGCTATTGTTTTTTTATTCTGCACTAATTTTATTTTTCCATCCTCATGTTTAAATACAGATAATCTTATTGTATTAGATCCTAAATCTATTACACCATAAACCATAATATATATTCCTCCTTGTAACTTTTTAATATATGATAAGATTAGTTTGTAAGAATAATATATACTTTTTGTAAAAACAGTGTAAAAAATAAAAATACAACAAAATATAAAAAACCCTGCATTGAAAAATAATTTTTTCAACACAGGGCATTTTCTATTTTATCACAAGTTCAACAGGACAGTGGTCTGAACCTAAAATTTCAGTATGTATTTTAGCAGAAACAAGTCTTTCTTTCATTGAAGCAGAAGTTAAAAAATAATCTATTCTCCACCCTGCATTTTTTTCTCTGGCTTTAAATCTGTATGACCACCACGAATAAATTCCTTCCTGTTCAGGATAGAAATAACGGAATGTATCTATAAAGCCAGCATCCATAAGTTCTGTAAATTTACTTCTTTCTTCGTCTGTAAATCCTGCATTTTTTCTATTTGTTTTTGGATTTTTTAAATCAATCTCTTTATGAGCTACATTTAAATCTCCACAAACAACAACAGGTTTTTCTTTTTCTAAATTCTGCATATATTTTCTGAATTCATCTTCCCACACCATTCTATAATCTAATCTTTCTAGTTCTGTTTTTGAATTTGGTGTATAAACTGTTATGAAATAAAAATCAGAAAATTCAAGAGTAATAACTCTTCCCTCTTTATCATGTTCTTCTATCCCAAGCCCGTATCTTACTGATAAAGGTTCTTGTTTTGTAAAAACTGCTGTCCCAGAATATCCTTTTTTCTCAGCATAATTCCAATACTGATGATAACCTTTTAAATCAAGTTCAACCTGTCCAGCCTGAACTTTTGTTTCCTGTAGACAGAATATATCTGCATCTTCATTATTAAAAAAATCCATAAAGCCCTTTGTAAGGCATGCTCTTATACCATTAACATTCCATGAAATAAATTTCATCTTTTTCCTCCAATTATTTTTTAAAATTTATCATGAAAGAAATCTAGAAGATATTCTCCCACTCCTCCTTCTTCATTTGTTTTCTCTGTGTGATTTTTTACTTTTTCAAGCACAAAGTCTTTACTGTTTGCCATAGCAACAGGATAACCTGCTTCATAAAGCATTGATAAATCATTTTCATTATCGCCAAAAACCATTATTTCATCAGTTGCTATTCCCATATCATCAGCTATTATTCTTAGTGAATTCCCTTTTGAGCATTTTTTACTTACAATATCCATAACATTATCCCCAGATCCAAAAATATTTACTCTGTCAGAATAATTCTCTTCAACATAGTCTCTTAAAATTTTAAATTTCTCATTACTTCCAAAGAAAACCATTTTTTCAAAATCAAAAGCTTTTAAATTATCAAAATTTTCATTTGAATGGAAAATATATTTTGTATCTTTAAGAGAAAATTCTGTAAAATATTCTTTATCAAGCTGAGAATAGCATACATCATATCCTGCTGTTCCACTGTATCCAAGTCTTAATTCAACAGCTTTTTTCAAAATATCAAGACACATTTCTCTATCCATTTTTTCTGAGTAAATAAGTTTTTCCCCTTTAAAAACTCTTGCTCCATTAAAACATGAATAATATTTTATTTCTTTTATATCATGTAAAAGTTCCTTTATACTTGGCAGGTCTCTTCCAGATGCAGGAACAAAACCTATTCCTTTTTCTGATAATTTATTTATAACTTCAGAATTTATTTTTGGTACATTTTTATGTATTGAAGCTGCTGTTCCATCAAGGAAAGTCCCATCTAAATCAGAAACAATAAGTTTTACACATCTATCATCTGTAACAACTCCATTTTCTAAATATGTTTTCATATATCCTTGAATATATCCGTAATATACTTCTGGAATAAAATTAAATATAGGTCTCATTCTATTCATTAATTTTGATTTTGTAACATGAAACTTTCTCCATGTATGGGCATCTGATGTAACATTTTGTATAAATCCTTGAAATCTGTCACAGGCATTTGCAAATTTTGCCTCTTTAGTTTCATTTCTTTCAAACTCAAGCCATGTATTCATTAATTCTTCTTTTTGGTCTTCAGGAAGAATACCGTATATTTTTTCCGCTGCAATCATTTCTTTTTCTTCTTTTTCTGCCTGTGAAAAAGTTCCATAAGCAGGTGTATCTCCAGCCATAATTTCAACTATGTCATGAACAAGTATCATTTTTATAACTTTCTGCATATCAACTTCTTCTTTGTAATATTCTTTTAAAAGAACAGCACACATTGCCATATGCCAGCTGTGTTCTGCATCTGTTTCCTGTCTTGCTCCGTTAAGCACAAGCCCCTGACGAAGAATTCCTTTTATTTTATCAATTTCAAGTATAAATTCTATCTGCTTTTGTAATCTTTCCACTTAAAATCCCTCCCGCTTTTTTAACTCTACATTATTTTATCATATCTTAAAATAATATTCTATAAACTATATTTTATAAAAATATTGTATTTGATAGTTTTCACTTTATAGTGTATACTTAAATATATATGAATATAAAAAGGAGACATACTCTATGGGGAATTACGTCAATCTTAAAGAAAAGGCTTACGACCTTATTAAAAATAAAATAATTAATCTTGAATTTATGCCAGGAGACTATCTTGAGGAAAAAAAATTAAGCGAACTTTTAAATGTGAGCAGAACTCCTATAAGAGAAGCTCTTGCTCGTCTTGAAGCTGAAATGTGGGTAAGTAATATCCCACGTAAAGGAATTTTTGTAACTCTTGTTGATGAAAATATGCTGAATAATATTTTTCAGGCAAGAGAATATTTTGAGCCGGCTATTCTAGGAATGGCTTTTAATAATCTTTCAAGCATAAAACTTAATATTTTCAGAGAAAGATTTTTAAATTATGAAAATCTAAGCCAGGAAGATAAAGATAAACTTGATAATGATTTTCATCTTTATATTTTAAATTCTGTGGATAATGTTTTTGTTCAAAATATGATGGTGACAACATTTGAACATGTAGTAAGAGTCAGAAGACTATCTTTTGATAAAAAATTAAAGAAAAGAATAAACGAATCTAATGACGAACATATTACAGTGATTGATTTTATTCTTGCAGGAAAAAAAGATGAAGCTGTTGAAACACTAAGAAAACATATTGAAAAATCTTACACTTATTATCTTGGACTTTTATTCTAAAAACTTACAAAAAACGGAGCAGTTTATGCCCCGTTTTTCTTTTACATTTCATATTCTTTTACAACTTTTCTGTTTTTATTGTATTCTCTTACTTTTCCTTTTTCATTTCCATTAAGTACAGTATAATCTTTTTTTACAGCTCCACTGTCATATCTTTCAAGTATGTAAACTTCCTCTTTAATTTTTCCATACTGATTATATTTTTTTACTGCATTTAATTTTCCAGTTTTTTCATCATAAAATTCTTCCTGAACAAGTTTATTATTAATATCAAATTTGTTTTTCTGAATGATATTTTTTATTTTTCCTTTTTCTACAAAAGCTACTTCATCAATTATTCCTGTTCCATAACGAAAAACAACAAGTCCTGTATAAAGTTCATCTGTTAAATAATCATAAATATTTTTGTTATCAATATATAAACGGAACTGAGCAGATACAGGTTCACTGCCTTTTCCCATTATTTCTTTTACAGAAGGGTATTTTGTTTCTTCTTCTGATAAATATCCCCAGCTTGGAAGTGTTCCGTGATAATTTAAAGCAGTTGATTGAAGATAATAAGTAATTTTTCTATATTCCTCTTTTTCTTTTAATGCTTTTTCATCGTTTTTGGCAGCTTTCTCTCCAATTTTTTTATAGATTTTATTAAGCTTTTCTCTAGCATCTTTTTTCTGAAGTATTTCAGCTTCATAAAGAAGTTTAAATTTTTCTTCTCTGCTCAGCTCTTTATATCCACAGGAGCAGAATAAAATTCCAATAACTGCAGCAGTAAAAAATTTTTTCATATTATTCTTCCTCCTCTGGTTTATCTTCAGTTTTTTCTTCTTTTTTATTTGTCAGAATAAATGATACTCCCATTAAAATAAGTGCTGTTAAAAGTCCAAGCCATGCATAAGAAAATCCTACATATTCTCTCACTTCTTTTTCAAGTCCTAAAAGCTGAGCAAATACATAAATTAAAACTGCTAAAAATAATCCTCCACTTATTGCAAAAGCTGATTTAAAATAAAAATTGTGTTTACGATAAGCTGAGTATGCTGCAAATATTCCACTCATAATTATCAGTATAACAATAAATCTTACTGCGAAAATTTGTCTTGAAACATCAACAAATCCACCAATTTCTTTTAAATCTGAAATATTTGTCGCCCCTAATCTCATTTTCATATTAAAAAATGGAATGCTTACAGTTATAATTGGAAGAAATGCAGAAAGAGCATATATAATTCCTCCTATCATTCCTATGAAATGGTAATTTTCACTTTTAACATTATTTCCTATTTTTTCTTTTACAATCTCTTCAGATTTATTGTATAATTTTTCTACATTTTCTTTTAAATCGCCTTTCATTAGTTCTTCTGATTTACTACGGATATTATTTATTGCACCTTTTAAATTTTCTTTATTTATAATCGGTTTTGTATCATTTGATACAGAAACATAAGTTGTAAATTCTCCTTCTCCAAGTAATTTTTGAACTTCTATTATACTTTTTGGAGCAGGAAATTCAATATTTTCATCTTTAAGTTCCTGAAGTTTTGTTTTAAGAATTCCTTTTGCTACTTTTTCAATGCTTTCTTCTTTTTCTGCTAAAGTCGTTATCCCTTCAAAGTCTGGAAAACTTATTGAAAATTTTCCGTTTTCTAATTGTTTTATTACAGCTACATATTTATTAAATGTTTTTTCCATTTTTATCAGCTCCTACTTTTTTATACTTTGTCTTGTCTGTCTTATATTTTGATTATTTTCTGAAGGTTTTATTTCTTCCACAGGTTTTTGTATTATGGTCTGTTTCTCAACAGGTTTACTAATTGATTTTTTTACAGTTTCTTTATGAGTGGAAGCTATAAGCATACCATTTGAATATACACGTGTAATAACTTTTTCTGGAAGAATTCTTAAATTTTTTCTAAATTTATATTGATTGTAAGTTCCGTAAACTTCTCCTGTACTATTTTTTCCAATATAATTTTTTAAATATCCTCTGCTTACAGTGTTTCCTTTTAAATCATAAACTGGAAATTCAGTTGTCACAAGAAGAACTCTTCCTGTATTATTTTGAACTTTTCCATTTAAAGAAATTTCTATTCCTGTATTTTCAATATATTTTAAATCCATTTTATAATTTTGAAATTTAAATGCATTTCCTAAAGGAACAGGAAGTTTTATTGTTGATGGAGCATCTCCTTTTAATTTTTCTATCATTCCCACAGCACTATCTATTCCTGTTTCTATTCCACTGGAAATTGAATTCATTACATTATTTACATCTGCATTGCTGCAGCCTCCAAGTATTAAAGCCGCAATTAAGTTAAAAAATAATATTTTCTTTTTCATAACCTTCCCCCATAAAAATTATTTTCTTTCTCCATTTATATATTTGTATTTTTCTGTTCTTCCATCAGCATAAATATATTGTGCCTCTCCGTCAATAACTCCATTTTTGTATGTATATATCTCTTTATCGCCGTTTGCAAAATAATATACCGCTTCTCCAGACGGCACTCCTTTTACATATTCATATATTTCTCTATCTCCGTTTGGAAATTGAATTTCTGCATCTCCCTGTTTTATTCCTTTTTTATAATTATAAATCTGTTTTGTTCCGTCAGGATATTCTATGACAGACTGTCCCTCAAATTTTCCATTTTTTTCTTTTACAGTTTCTGTAAATACAGTTTTCTTTCCGTCAAAATTTGTTATAACGACCATACTGTTTTCTTTATATTCTTTTTTGGCTGTCACTTCCCCTTTATCATTTTTTATTTCAATAATCTGAGGTTTTTCTTCTTCAGCATTTTTCAAAGGAGATACTTTTGTTTTCTCTCTTATTTTTTCCAAATCTAAAGGAACATATTCAGAGGCTGTTTTTCTTTCAGGGACATTTAAATTATATTCTTTAGTTGTTACTGCTCCTATAATCTGCTCCGCTGCCTTTTTTCCTTTCCGTCCTGAATAATCAAGAGATGTAAACCATGCTAAAACTGCAGCAATTATAACAGCTGCTCCTACTCCTGCAAGCAATTTCTTTTTTTCGTCCATAATCTACTCCTTAAAACTTGATTTTTTTAGTAAAAATTTAAAATCATTTTATCATATTATTCTGAAAAACTATCTAATTTCCTTTTTTATATTTAAAAATTTTAAATGATTATCTGCTGTATTAATTTATAGATAAACAAAAAGACCGCCAGAAATCGATAAATTTCTGACAGTCTTCAGCAAAATTTTATTTTTTAAATTATATTATATTGTCATATTCGTGAAAGTTATTATATTTTAATGTACTTCTCACTTTTTTTACATACTCTTTTCCCTCTTCAGAATATTTTGTAAGTCCTCCTGCAATTTCATAAGGAGATTTTCCTTCCCATATCATTTTTCTTGCTCCACTGTAAGCTGATGAACGAGAAATAATAAGAGTAATATCTTCCACAGTATCTTTTAATGTAGCATATTTTTTTAAGTGGGGAGTAAAATCTCCTCTCGAACCTTTTGCTGCTATTCTCGGTTCATTTGGATTTGTCGACCACACACCAAAAGCATTATTTGCTTCTCTGAAAAATCTTGAAGTTCCCCATGCACTTTCTATTGCTCCCTGAGTAAGAATAAGTGAAGCTGGGTAAACTATCATTTTTGATTCAAGTTCGTTCCAATTTCCATATTCTGTTTTGTATTTTTTGAAAAGTTTTTCAGCATAAATCTTTTCGCTTTCAGTAAGCTCTTTTTTCACTTTTAATTTTTTTACTATTTCCCTGTTGTTAAGAACTTCCTGCTGAACTACTTCTATTGACGGAAGAAGAAGTTTTACAAAAACATCTTTTCTTTTTTCTGAAGGGATTTTTCTCAAATCAATATTTATATCTGAAAAAACAAAAAGCCCGTCTCTTTTCTGATAAATATCTTCTACACTGTTTACAACAATCTTGTCATATTTTACTTCAGTGATTATTCTCTGCTGTGCTGAACAGCTGCTGAATGTAAACAGCATAACAACTAATAAAAAAACAAAATGAAAAATATTTTTTTCCATTTTTTTTCTCTCTAATTTTTTAATTTTAATCTCTTTCATACACTTTAATTCCTTTTTTCTAAAATAATACAAATTTAAAAATATTCTTAGTTCTTATATGATACAATATTATACAGTATTTTTCAAATATATTCTATAAATGAAAAAGAGTGTGATTTTAATTCACACTCTTTTCTAAAGTTTCATTTATAAATCATTAATTTTATTTTTTAAATTCAATGATTTTTTCTGTTATTAATTTTTTTATTTCTTCAAATTGTTCCTCGGTTAAATTTTCGTTAATCTTTATTGTTGACATTCTTTTTGAATATTTAGTATCAATAAGAGGTTTTTCCTTTTCAGCTTTTATTCTTTTTAGTTCTGCTCTCATTTCGTCACGGGAAAAATCTTTTATTTCCATTATATATTCTTCCATTTTTTCCTCAGAAAGATTAAGAGCTTTGACTAATTTATTTATTTCTTCAGCTTTTGCAAGTTTAAGTTCGTTTATATGTCTTTTTATCGGTGTAGGGTAATTTAAACTTCCTTTTATCCTTTTTACTTGTCTCGAACTCATATTGTATTCGTCACCAAGTTCTTCTATTGTAACGTGTCTTTTTTCACTGGCAACGTGGAATCTGTAAGCAAGCTCTAAGATTGATAAATCTTCTCTGTGAGTATTTTCATTTATCTGAAAAACTTCCAAATCATCAGCAGAATAATTTTCAGGAATAATTATAACTTTTCCGTCAAAAGAATATTCATCTCCATAATTTATATATCCTGTTTTTATAGCTGCTGTTCTTCTATATCCTGAAATTATTCTATATTTTCCATTTTCTTTTTTTTGAATGTAAACAGGATTTATAAGCCCCACTTCATATATACTTGAAGAAAGCCCCTCTATTCCCTCATCAGTTTTTAATTCTTCAAAACTTTTTTCTCTTAAAATATATTTTTTATCATCTAAATCTATATTATCAAGTATTTCTTTAGTAAAATTAACAAGAGCTGCTCCGGGAATATTTTCTATTTCAACACTGTTTTTATTCACAAATGGATTTCCTGTCATTATTCCCACATTTTCAGAAACTTTTGCTCCCAAATCTTTATACTGATCTATTGACATATCTTTAAAGAAATCATTTTTCTTACTGCTCATTATCTCCCTTCTCCTCTCTTACTATTATCTCTTTTGTAAGATTCATATAATCTTTTGCTCCGTTTGATGCAGGATCATATGCAAAAATTGATTCATGTCTTGCCGGTGCTTCTGCAAGTTTAATATTTCTTCTGATTTTTGTATTCATAAGTTTATCTCCGAAAAATTCTGAAATTTTATCAAGAGCAGCCTTATCTAAATTTCTTCTGTTATCATACATTGTTGCAAACACACCTTTAAGTGTAAGATCTTTATTCATAAGAAGATTTCTTCCCATATCTATTGTCTGCATTAATTGAGTTACACCTTCCATTGCATAATATTCTGTCTGAATCGGAACGTATATTGAATGAACCATAGCAAGAACTCCAAGATTTAATTTTCCAAAACTTGGGGCACAGTCAAATACAACATAATCATATTTTGTAAAATCAAACTGCGACAATCTGTTTTTTAATAAAAATTCTTTTCCCGGAAGTTCAAGATACTCAAACTGTGAAAGTCTAAGGTCAGCAGGAATAATATCTATCCCTTCTTTTGAAACAATAGCTTTTTCCGGTGAAATTTCACCTTTTAACATTTCATACACACTTGGCATTTCAGGTTCGTAAGCTCCCAGACCTTTTGTAAAGTTTCCCTGAGGGTCTACATCAATGGCAAGAACTTTTTTATTTAATCTGGCAAGTCCTACAGAAACACTTTGAGCTGAAGTTGATTTTCCAACTCCACCTTTTTGATTAAGGAATGCGATAAATTTAGTAGACATTCTTTTTGAAAAATATTCTCCCAAAGCTTCATTTATTATTGTAGATTCTTTTTCTCCTCTCTGCTTTGCAAGAGTTTTTACATCTTTATCTTTATCCACTTCAAGCATCACATTTTTTCTGAATTTTTTGCTTTTTAATTCTTTTTTCTTTCCTTCCATTGTTCCCTCCTCTGCTGTTATTCAAATTATTTTTAAATTTTACTGTTCAATAATATTTATACTCTAATTAGTGTGTAAAGTCAACTTATTTTTTATAAAAAAGTGTGTATTACTTTTTACAGGTGAAAATTATTTCCATTTTTCTGAAAAATATCGTATAATAAAGAAATGTGTGTGATATATTTTTAATTAAATAAAAATAATAGAAAAAATTATATTTTTACAAAAATATGAAAATTAAGTTTTTGAAAGGGAGATGAATTTTAATGTTTGAAACTTTTTTTGCTGAATTTAATCTGCATACATTTCTTTTTTTATCTGCAGCATGTTTCATTGCATCTTTTATTGATGCCATTGCAGGAGGAGGAGGGCTTATAAGTGTGCCTGCCTTTGTTGCTTCAGGGCTTCCAATCCATGTTGCTATGGGGTCAAATAAAATGGCTGCAACTTTTTCTGTTCTGGGAAGCACAGTAAAATATTTTACATCAGGAAAAATTAATTTTTCTCTTATGAAATATCCAATTATAACAGGAGCGATAGGATCAGTTCTTGGAGCCTGTGTCGTTTCAAACACAAAAGAAGAAATTCTTGAGCCGCTTATTTTTATAATGCTTCTGGCTGTTGTTGTTTATACAATGTTAAATAAAAATATGGGGATAAAAGATGAATTTCAAGGTCAGACTTCCAAAAATACATTCTGGGGAAGTATTATGTCTTTCGTTGTCTGCTTCTATATTGGATTTTTTGGACCAGGCGGGGGTTCTTTTCTTCTTTTCGGTCTTTTAAAAGTTTATAAATTTGATTTTATAAGAGCTTCTGGAAATGCAAAAGTTTTAAATCTTGTGGGAAATGTGGCAGGACTTATAACTTTTATATATTTTGGAAATGTATCTTATCTTTATTCAATTCTCGTTGGAGTTGTGATGTATGTAGGAGCACAATGCGGAGCAAAATATGCAATAAAAAAAGGTTCAAAATTTATAAGACCGTTTTTCCTTGCAGTTTCTCTTATAACAATAGCAAAAATGGCTGTAGAGAAATTTTTATAAAAATATAAAATATTTTATCAAAATTTAATAAAATAAACTAATTTTTATATTGGGAGAATTATATGAAAAGCACCAAGTCAAAAAAAATCATATTATTCGCTTCTGCTGTAGCAGTATTATTAATAACTTCTGCTATTATTGTAGGAACTTTTATTAAAATACAAAATAAAATACGTCATCAAATGCTTCATAACTACATGGAACAGATTAATGAGCTTTCATTTCAAGTTATAAATACTATCCATCTGGAAGTAGAATATTCAGCTCATTTTCTAAAATGCCTGGCAGAAACTTTGGATATAAATAACAGTTCAAATAAAGAAAATATAGATGCTCTTAAAAAATTAAAACATAAAGGCAACTTCCAAACTCTTGGAATAATAAATTCCAATGGAGATTATTTTGACACTGACGGAAATTATTACAAAATTAATTTTAAAAATTTTACAGAAAAATTAAATCTTTTAGAAAATAATGAAAGCTACTATATTTCTGATGTAATTAAAGAAAATGGCAAAAAAGCAAAGGAAATCTTAATTGCTGTTCCTGTCTGCAAAGAAGAAAAAATAGATGAATTCCTTTTTGGATATTATCCTATCATGGAAATTACTGAAGAAATAAGCATCATTGAAAAAAATCATAGATTTTTTAAATTAATTGATACAAACGGAAATTATATAAGCCGTCCTTCAAACAATAAATCTATTATAGAAAGAAAAGAATCTATCTGGGAAGAGATGAAAGAATTTATTTTTCTAAATGGAAGAACTCTTGAAGAAGTCAAAAAAAATATAGCTGATGGAAAAAACGGAGTTTTTGCTTTTGATTATAACGGTTATAGACGTTATGTCTCATACAGTCCTTTAAAAATAAATAACTGGTATGTTTTTTCTGTTTTCACCCGTGATGAACTTGATTCCCGTGCAAAAGAGTTTCAAAAAATAACAAGCGAACTCTTATTTTATATGATAAATTTTAAAATAGCTTTAATTGCTGTAATAATGGGTATCGTTATTTACATATATTACATTATTGAAAAACAGAGCAAAGATATCGAAATAAAAAATAAAATGTTTAAAATGCTTGCCGGCAAGACAAAAGATATATTCTTTGAAATTCATTCAGCAGAGAAAAAATTTATACTTTACAATTATACAAAAGAAAACAGTGAAGTTGCTCTTTCACTGGAAGAAGTTTCTCCTGAAAATATGCTCGCAAAAGATTATATAAACAAAGAAAACTTTCTTCTTTACAAAGAACTTTATAATAATGTCTTAGAGAAACAGAATATCGATAATTTTATTGTTCATCTAAAATTAAGTAATACGTGGAAATGGTTTCGTATTAATTCTGCAGCTTTCAGTTCAGGACATACGATTGGTATTTTAGAAGATTTTACGGAAGAAAAAAATCAAGAACTTGAATTTTTAAAAATAAGTGAAAAATCAAAATATGATTTTTTAACACAGCTTTACAACCGTGAAACTTTTGAAAAAGAATTTAACGATTTTTTAAACAGCAGAGATAATTCCAAAGAAAATTTCGATGCTCTTTTCCTTATTGATTTAGATAATTTTAAAGAGATAAATGATGTTTTCGGGCATAGAATGGGGGATAAAGTTCTCCATGAAGCTGCAGGAACATTAAAACATTCTTTAAGAAGCAGCGACCTTTTAGGAAGACTTGGAGGAGATAAATTTATTCTTCTCATAAAAAATGCACCAAATATAGAAGCAATACATAAAATAGCTCAAAAATTAAATTCATCTTTAACAAAAACATATACAAAAAATAATAAAAGCATAAGTATAAGCTGTTCAATAGGAATTTCTATAATAGATACAGATTTTTCTTTTAAAAAAGCTTATAAAAATGCTGATAAAGCTCTTTATCATGTTAAATATAACGGAAGAAATTCATACTTTATAAATAAATAACGGGAGCAGCCTCCCGTTATTTATTTATATAATTTTCATATAATATTTTATTATTCTGTTCAAGTAAAATAATTTTTAAATTTTTTAAATCTGATTCTGAATCAAATAAAATTTCTTTTGAAATTCTGTTTTCTCCTGTTCTAAGGGAATTTCCAAATTTTCCCTGAGATATTTTTTTATTTCCCTCTTTTATAATATAATTTATTTTTAAAGCTGTATTTCCCTCTGATAAAACATCAGCAGTCATATAAAGTTTCCCATTTTTTAAATTATATTTAAAGTTTTTTATTTTTCCTTTTAAAGAAACATTCCCTGCTTTTCCAAAAACATTAACAGCTGCTTCTGTGATCATATGAAGCTCTGTTTCCATTTTTGAATTTTCAGATTTTACAGAAACTGTCTTCTTTATTTTTCCAGGAACTTCCCTAAAGACAAGCAGACTTCTGTATTCCCCGTTTTTTATATTTTCAGACGGCTTCACTCTAAATCTTATTTCCTGTTTAGAAGCAGGCTTTATGGAAATTATTTTTGGAAATATTGTAATCTCGTCATTTAAATTATATTTTTCATAAGATTTTGGTGCTTCAGTATAAACTTCAATTCTAAGAGGCTGAGCTGTATTATTTATAATATATGCTTCATGATATGTTGTTTTTGATAAATCAGCCTCAAATTTTGTGGGAGCTATAGAAAAATTTAAACTCCATACTGACTGAGTAAAAATTATAAAACATATGAGTACTATTTTTTTCATAACTTTTCCTCCGTTAAATTTCAGATAATATTTTATCATATTTTATAAAATTCAAATTTCTGTTAAATTTTTTAAATTTTTCAAGTATATTATCTCTCATTTTTCTATCTTTTCCATCTTCCTCGAGAGTACCGTCAGGATTTACAAGAACTCCATTTTTAAAAACCATAGTCTGAATCATTGTTCCGCCTTTGTCATAAATAATAACCTTTCCATTTTTCAAACCTTTAAGATAAGGAATAATTGTTTTCAGTTCTCCCCCTTGATAATAAAGTTTCCACACTCCCTCTCTTTTGTTATTTTTATAAAATCCCAGAAGAATAATATTTCCTTTTCTCGAAAAAATATTTATGTCTCCCTCTATTTTTCCATTTATAAAAGAAGTTTCCAGTTCTATTTTTTCTTTTCCATAGAAAAATAAAACTTTTCCGTCTAAAAGTCCTTCTTTATAATTGACTTTTGTTATCAATTCCCCTTTTTGATTAAAAAGAGCTGTTTCTCCAAATAACACTCCGTCTTTAAAATTTTCATATGCTTCAAGAGTATTATCATCATAAAAATAAATCCATTTTCCATACGGCTTATCATAATTATATTTTATAACTGCCTTTTTCTGTCCCAAAGGATACCTTATTATCCATTCTCCATGCTTTATCCCCTCTACATAACGGCCCTCATAACTGTATTTTACACCATCATCTGTAAATTCTCCTTTAAAAAATCCATGTTTTATCCCAGAAGAATATTCTTCAGTGATTTTTTCAGTTACAAATTTTCCTGTATAAGGTTCAGTTTCATTTTTAATGTATACAATTCCATTTTTTATCTCTTTGTTTCCTAATTTTTCTGTTCTGATGTCAGCAGAAAAAGAAACATTTCCATTAATTGTAAAATATAAGGCGAGCAGTAATAATGATATTGATTTCAACATAGTTCACCCCTCTGTTAATATTCTCCGATTAAATCATCTTGAAGTTCTCCGACATTTGTTTCATCATTTTCTGTAATCTCTACTCTCCTCATTTCAGTGTCAAACCCTTCAAAATATTCTCCCTCTTCTGTATTTTCTAATTTTACTTCTATATCAAGTTCAGGATTTGAAAATCCTATATTTTCCTGACCTATATATTGAAATTTTATTTTATATTTTCCCGCCGGAACATCTTCAAAGAAAAACATTCCATCAAATTCAGGGTCAATCTCATCAATAACTTCACCGTCTTTTTCTAAAAGAATTGTCGTCATTGTAAGAGCCTGAATAAATTCTCTCTCTTCAAAATCTTCTGTGTTCCAAATATTTCCCGTTACCATTGATACAATACTTATAGGAATATCTATTTTCATTCCAGCAGATTTTCTCGCTTTTACTTTTAAAATTCCTTTCGTATGTTTTGTCATAGGATCAATGGTTTTTCTGTCAACACCAAGATTTATTACATTTTCAGAATACAATCCCTCTGCAACATAATTTCCGTTTTCATCTGTGTAAAACAGAGCATTGTTTGCTGTTACTCCCACATTTGAAAGAGGTTTTTCACCTTCATCAAAAATTCCGTTGTTATTTGAATCAAGGAAAACTTTTCCATGAATCCAAGCATTGCTCAGAGAAATATTTTTTCTGATTTGACGGGCCGGATTGCTTATATCAATAATCTTGCTCATATATACTCCGTTAGTTGTATAACGGTTTCCATTTTCATCAATTCTTGTATCAGAAGAAAATCTTCCATAAATTAAATCATCAAGTTCTATATCAAATGTAATTCCATAACACGGTTTGTGAGTTTCATTTGAATATTCCACACTGAAACCAAAATTTGCATCAACTCTGTCTCTGAAAAGTTTCTGTCTTCTGAAATTAACTCTTAATGAATAATCCTGTTTATATTTATCCATGGTGTCATCTTTTTCAAATTCAGCATCTGCCATGATACTCATTCCATTATTTCCAGAATAACTAATGTATGGATTGTAAATTATTTTATTATTATCCTCTTCTATACTTTTTTCCATTTTAAAAGAAAGATAAACAGGAGATAATTCATAACTGTCTATTAAAGCATAGATACTTTTATATGAATTTTCTTCATCTGAATACTCTTCAACTTTTGCAGTTCTGCTTACACCAAATTCAACAGTATTTCTTCTAAAAGCTTTTCCTAAAGAAAATGAATCATAATTTTTTATTTCTGTTTCTTCATATATAAAAGGAGTATAATGATTTTTTTCATATTTTAAATTATAATCATATATTTTCTGTTCCATAGTAAATTCAAAACTATTTTCTTTTTCATTGTATGCATAATAATTTTTATAATTTACCAAAAAAGGAAATTCTTTTGTTCCTGTCCTGAAAAGGATATCATTTTCTAAAATTTTATACTCTCTTCCTGAATCAGAAACAAGATTCATTCCTCCTACTCCTAAAGTAATATTGTCGCTGAGACCATAAAAATATTTTCCTATTGCCTGCTTATCATCACTTTCGTCGCTCTTACCTGCCTGTAGAGAAATACGGCTCTTTCCTTTTTTCAAAATATCATTGTCAGAAAGTGAATAAACTTTTCTCTCTTCAATATTTCCATCATTATAATAAATCTTTAAAGTATAATTAGAGTTTAAATTTCCATCATCTAATCTGAACTCAAAGTTTTCTCCGGTAAAACTTTTATCATCATCTTTTTCTCCGTGATTTACATAATCAATAAGAAAAGAGTTTCTATAAAGTTCAACAACATCAGCATCTCTGGCTTCCCCTCTTATTATTGTAACTCCGCCGTCTTTTGTCATATATGTATCATTGTTGTCAAAACTTATTCCAAGAACTTTTGTTTCAACATTTAAAAAAGACGGAGATATCATATTAAAATGACCAAATATCAAATCATTGTCGCCTATGATATTTGAATAAGTAAGATTTCCATAATCTATATCTGCATCAGGTTTTATTGCTCCTGAAAGATAAAATTCTCCGTATAAAAACTGAGAAGCATATTCATAATTCATAGTGTAATCAGAGTCTTCTATATTATATTTTGCAAAATCAACTTTAAAAAGCCCTGGTGTTATAAGTTTTCTCGGCATTTCAATATCTATTTTGCTTGCTTCTTCCTCTCTGTTCTGGTCCAGTCTTAATCTTTCAACTTTTCCTCTTTCTCTTTCTTCATAAGGAAGTTCAAAATTCGGCTCAAGATTTATTCTAAGATATTCTGAATTATAATTTGCACTTTTAAAATTCATTTTTTCTTTTAAAGCATTGAGTTTTACATAAAGTTCATTTTCTAAAACTTTACATTCATCTGGTTCAAAATGAACACTTACTCTATTTTTATTTATTTCTCCAAAGACTCTTCTTTTTTCAATATCAGTTTCCAAAGTATAAATCTCTAAAAAATAAAAAAGTGAATTTATACCTACATAGATTTCGTCTGATGTATTATCGTATTTTATCATAAAAAAATCGTCTGTTAAATTTTTTGCATTTATCTGAATATAATAGTCTTCAAGTTCCTCACCTAAAACTGTTATTGAAAAAAATATAAAAAATAATGCAAAAAGTTTTTTTAAACTTTCAGTAATCATATTCTACCCTTACTTTAAATTCTCCTGTATAAATTCCTCTGCTGTTTTTAGAAGTTTTAACTCTTCCGTGTATAGCAACTTCATCTGTGGCCCCTACATTTCTTTCCCCTATTTTATTCTTAACTTTTCTCACTGTACTTTGATTATTTCCCTCTGCTAAAATTTTTTCTTTTTCTTCAAAACTTAAAGCAACAGTAAGAAATTCATTTCTTTCATTTGTTATTAATGTATTCTGAGGAATTATTATTTTTACATCACTATCCATAAGTCCTTTTGCTTCAACTTTTGCCGGATTTCCAGAAGTATGGGTATCTCCTGTTGTTCCTGCTATTATTGTACCAAAATCCATATCTTGTAAAACCTTTACTCCAAGAGATGAAACAATTTCTATATCATCTTTTCCTAAGTTTAAATATACATTTCCAAGAAAACTATTATTTCCATTACCATTTCCTGAATACATCTCACCTATTTTTACTCTATTTCCAAATTTATCTTTATTATTCCAGTCAAATAAAAAACTTCCCGATAAAGTAAATTCTACCGCTTCTAAAGTTTCCCCTTTTTCCTTAAAAAAAACTTTATTAGACGATCCGCTTTCATTTTTTAAATTTTCAACTGTAATAAAAGAATTTGAAATATCTCCCCACTTCCATTCTTTTAAATCAATATGCTGCTGTTTAGTTATATTCTCTCCGCTGGGTTCAACTCTTAGTCTCACAGAAAATTTAACTCTTGATGTTATTCCATCTACAACAGGTTCACTTAAATAAATTTTACCGCCTATAATATCTGCTAAATACTCAGCATTTATATTTATAAAACACATTAAATATACAAAGAAGCATATAAAAATTCTATTTATTTTTTTCATTTTCATTACAACTCCTCTTTGTGATTTCTCATTGGTTTTTCAAATTCAGGTGATACCACTGTAAAATATTTATAATGCTCAAGTATCACATAAGGCACGTTTTTATGAATAAGAGATGCCATCTTATCAATTACTGCTTCCCTTTTTTTCTTATCTTTTTCATCTTTAAGTATTTTGAAAAACGGCTGTAAAGCATTATGGAGTTCTACATTTTCTATATCCGTCAGCAGAATTTTATTCATAAGAAATATTAAATCATTATTTAAAGCTGTTATATCATAAACAGCAAGGTCAAAATCTTTTGAAGCAAGTTTTGCATTATAAGATTCTATCTGATGAGGGAGTATTCTTACATCTATCCCAGATTCTTTTAAAGATTTTTTTATATTTTCTGCATACTTCATATTTCTTTCTGTATTCAAAACCATAAGTTTAAGTTCGTTTTTATTTTCTCTGTCTTCAAAATATTTTTTTATATCTTTTGTTTTATAAGAAATATCTATTTTTGAAAGATTTGCATTTAAAATATCTTTTGGGAAAAATGTATCTGCTTTTCTTCTCACGGCTTTTTCAAAAGCTCTTTTGGTTTCAAGAGAAAAATCATTCTGTTTTCCAAAAAGAATAACTGTTGATACTATTGTCTCACTAGGAAAAATAATACTTTCCTCAGATACAACACCTATTTTTTTCCCCTCTTTTATTGTTTCTTCACTCATATTAAGAGCTATATCTGCATAATCATTAAAAAGTTTTATAAGTCTCTGCTTTTCATTTATATCCCATGTGTAAATTATCTCTTTTATTTCATTTGAACCTTTAAATTCAGTAAGTTTAGTTTCACTTCCTGTTACTTCTTCTATTTTATATTTTCCCGTTCCATAAATTTTATTTTTTTCTCTTTTTGCAATAGAACTCATTCCATAAGCAAGAGTATTTAAAAATGTATTATCTGTATCTGATATTTTTATTTTCATTTCATTTTTTCCTAAAACTTTTATATCAGTTATATCAGAATACATATTTTTTAAAACTCCCTTTTCTTTTGTAAATTCAAGAGAATTTTTTACATCTTCCGCTGTAAGTTCTGTGCCGTCATGAAAAAATATCTTCGATTTTAATTTCAGATACAACTCTCTTTCTGAAATCCAGCTGTATTTTTCCACAAGACATTTTTCTATATCTCCTTGAGAATTTATTTTAAAAAGTGTTTCATATACAAGAGGAATTATTTCTTTTGAATATTCATCTCTCATAAGAGCAGGATCAATATTTGAAATTTTCATACTCTGAACAATAACAGCTCTTTCAGGTGTCTTTTCTGTCTCCTGCATTTCATAACTTTCCATAAAAATATCTTCTTCAAATGTGTTTCCAAAGGCAAAAAGAAAAGAAAAATTAAATATTAACACTATTAAAAACTTCTTCAAAATTTTCTCCTTTCTTTCTAAATTTACTTTCCATCAAAATTTTTATTTTTTCAAAGCTGTTAAAATTTCATCTGTCAAATAAATTTCCACATCATTTTCTGCATATATTTTTTCAAAGGCTTTATTTTCTTTCACAAATATTTCTACCAAAGCAGGATCAAAACTTATTCCGCTTTCACTTTTTATTATTTCTACAGCCTTTTCATGAGTCATACCGGGTCTGTAAACTTTATCCTGTCTTAAGTTATCGTACACATCTGCAAGAGCTGCAATTCTTGCTTCAATAGGAATGTTTTCTCCTGAAATTCCTTCCGGATATCCCTTGCCATTCCATTTCTCATGGTGATGTTTTACAATATTTTCTGCTGTCTTTCCAAGCCCTAGTTTTTCAATAAGTTTATATCCTATTACTGTATGCTTTTTAACTTGTTCAAATTCTTCCGGTGTAAGTTTTCCCGGCTTATTTAAAATTTCATTAGGTATTACTACTTTTCCCAAGTCATGAAGAGGTGTATATTTTTTTATTTCCTCTTTTTTCTTTTCATCAAGATTTAATTTTTCAGCAAGGAAAACAGAATAAAGAGAAAATCTTTTTGCATGGTCTCCCGCTTCTTCCTGGTCAAACTGATTTATGCTTTCAAAAGTTTCTACCAGAACACTGCTTAAATCTTCAGCTTTTTTTCTGTTTCTTTCTGATTTTATATATAAAATAATAAGAATTATTATAAAAATTACAACAGGCACGCCAATTTTTATCATCATCTTATAATTTTTAGCTACTAAAATATTATTGTTTGCCTCTGCATCAAAAACTGTTTTATCTGTGGCAAATCCTCTCATAACAGTTTTTATTACCTGTCCAAGTTCTTCTTCATCTCTGTTTACTCCAAAACCGACAGCAAAAGTTTCGTTTAAAGTTCCCGCTGTTTTTACTTTTGTTTCAAGAAAGCCGTTTGTTATTCCTCCTTCAAGCAGACTTGAAAAAGTTATAAAATAATCCCCTTCTCCTTTTATAAGTTTTTGAAAACCTTCATTTAATGTTGACACAGGAACAATTTCTGCATTTTTTACAATTTTTGGAATATATTCCATAAAAGATGAATCTTTTAAAATTATTATTTTTGAATTATCAAGATCTGAAAGTCCTACTGCAAAAGAATCAAATTTTCTGTTGGCAATTCCTATTTCTCCTTGATAATAAGGCTTGCTTATTATATATTTTTCTTTGCTCTTGTTTCCGTCTACAACCATTGAATTTATATTTCCATTTTCCGTTGTAATAACGACAGGAATTTCTAAAATTTCCTCTATTTCTCCTAAAATATCAGCAAGCATTCCTTTATATTTTCCCCCCATTGAATAATAAATAGGAAGAGCATATTTATCTTTTGGAACAGTTATTTTTATATCTTTATATTTCTCTTTAACTTCATTATAATTTGGAGTATCCTTTAAAAGATATTTATAGTAAGAAACTCTGTTTTTTTTCAGAATATTTTTTAAATTCTCTCCGCTGTTTTGCAATAATTCTTCTTTTATAAAATCGTACAGCTCTCTGCAGTCTTTTCTCACACCAATTTTTTCTCTGTATAAAATATTTTCTATAATTCTTACATGACTTTCAAAAGAGTTTCTTTCTATATAATCCTGCACAACAAAAGCATCGACTGTATTATCTTCTAATTTTTCAAGTCCTATATCTTCATTTGCAACTTTTATTTTTTCAACAGCAAGATTTCCAAATCTCTCCTGAAATTCTTCTATCCCTCTTGAATTTTCAATATATGCAATTTTAAGCCCTTTAAGGTCGCTTATATTCCTTATCTTTCCTTTGTTATTTACTAAAACCATAACTCTGTAAGTCATAGGAGTTGATATAAAGTTATAATTTTTATATTTTTCTGTATTTGTAATTCTTAAAAGTATTTCCGGATTTTCTCCATCTAATTTATATTCAACAGAATATTTTTCATTTATTTTTTCTAAAATTTCAGGATACACCCCTTCATATTTTCCTGTATCAAGATTTTTATACAAATACATATCTGTTAAATTTAAAGGCACCTGTATTTTTATTTTGTTTTCTGAAAAAGCCAGAACACTCATCAGTAAAAATAAAACCGATATTATCCTTTTCATTAATCCCTCCCTAAAATTTCCTTTTTACATAAAAAATGCAATTATAAAAATAATTTTTAATTTTTTATAATTGCAGTCTTTTTTATAAAAATACCATATTTCAGCAATAAATACTGCTATATATAAATTATATAAAATTATAACAGCATTTTACAAGTATATTCATTCTATAATTTTATTTTTTTCTCATAATATAATTTTTCTTTCTGGTCAAAAACTTTTACAACAACATCTTTTCCTGCCATTTCAGAAAATTTTCCTAAACCTAACCCTATTTGAGCTTTTCCATTTCTTGGAGAATATCCAAGAACTCCCTCTGATAAAATTTTTCCTCCGGTACTTTCAACTTTATATCTGAATTTTATAGATGTATTTCCCTCTGAAACGGCATTTCCTTTTAAGCTGATATAATTATTTTTTGCTGTAAGTTTTACATCTTCAAGTCTTCCTTTTATAATTTCTTCTCCTGTATGACCATAAATACTTATCCCTAATTCTGTAAGAATAGATATATTTGTTGCTGTTTCTCCCTCAGAATTTTTTGGAGCTGTTGTCTTTATATTTGGAGGAAGTTCTTTAAAAACAAGATAACTTTTATTTTCTCCCTCTGCCAATTCTTTTGACGGCTTTACTCTAAATCTTACAACCTGTTTTGCTCCTGGCTTTATGGCAATAACTTTAGGAAATACTGCTATATTTTTATTTAAATTATATTTTTCACCAAAAGATTTATCACTTTCTGTATAAGTTTCTATTCTAAGAGGTTTAGAAGTATTATTAAAAACATGAACTTCATTTGTGGCGATTTTATTTAAATCAAGTTCAAATCTGGTAGGAGCTACTGAAAAATTTGCTCCATATGATATTATTTCCAGCAGTGCCAGTATAAAAAATATATAAACTTTTCTTATCATTCTGATTTTTTCTCCTTAAATATTATTTTATATTTCATAAGATAAACAAGAGTTCGAGAGTAATACCCGAACTCTTAAATAATTTATTTTTTAATTATATTAGTTATACATAGCTCTTACGTAAAATTTTCCTTCATATATTCCTGCTTTTTGATTTTGAGCTACATTTACTGTTCCTGTAACATCAAATTCAAGTACTCCATCTGCTCCAAGATTTACTTTTCCATCAGCCACATTTCCTTCTACGTCAGTTGATACTAAGTTTAGTATTGAAGTCATTTTTTCATTGGCTTCAACTCCCTTTCCTGTTTTTAGTTCCACATCATAATCTTTATCTTGTCCTGCATAATTTGTATAATTTCCATTTTCTGTAACTTTAACTTCTAATTTTATATTTTCGTTTGCAGTCCCCACAAGTTTTACTTTACCTTTAGTTTCTTCAGTTCTTGTTTCCCCTGGAACTAATATTCCAAAATCTACATCTCCTGTACTCAATACAAGAGGTGCTACTACTTTTGCCTTAACATTTACTGTATCTTCTTTTACATCTTTTGCTGTTTCTCCCATAAGTGATGTTGATAATACTAAAATCCCTGCTATTAATAATAATTTTTTCATAAATTCCCTCCCCACATCTCCATTTTATTTTTTTAATCGTATAAATAAAAAAAACAACTTTAACTTACACTTCTTGTGTAAATTTAAGTTGCAACTGGCTGCCATTTTAAAGGCCCTATAGCTTTGTGTCATAACGTTTCCATTATTTTACTAATATTTTATATTTTAATTATACTTTACTCCATAACCTCTGTCAATATGTTTTTAATTATAAAAAGCTCTCACCTGCAATACACCATTATAATTCCCAGGTTCTTGGTTAGGTCCTGCTGTTAATTCTCCACTGACTTTAAAAGTTATTACTTCATTATTACCAAAAAAATAGCCGTCATTTATCCAAGAATGGTCAAAAAAATCTTTTCCTGTAAGAGTTAATTTTGATTCCATTACAGATTTTGAAGTTTCTTCTGTCAATTTAACTGTATATTCTTTTTTTTTGAAAAGCTCCTTATGACCTACCCATTCTCCTGTTGAATCTTTAATTTGAATATGTACATAACCGCTGCCCTCTAATTTTATTTCTCCGCTTTTTTCTTCTTTTTTAGTTTCTCCTGGAACTATTATTCCAAAATCCACGTCACTTGTTGTAATTTTTAAAAATTTTATTACTTTTGCTTTAACATTTACTGTCCCCTCAATCTTTTCATTCCCTTTTGCTGATTCTGCTCCTATAAGCATAGTAGACAATAACAGCATTCCTACCAATAATAATTTTTTCATAAAAAATCCCTCCAATGTTACTTTTTATATTTTCTATAAAATAAAAAAGCAACTCCAACTTACACTTTTTGTGTAAATAAAGCTGCAACTGGCTGCCATTTTAAAGGCCCTATAGCTTTGTGTCATAATGTTTCCATTATTTTACCAAAATATTTTCTTATCACAATTATAAATTAGTATATAAAATATGTCAAGAAAACTTCTTTTATTATCCAAAAAATAAAAAAGAACCAGAAAATTTTATAAATTTTAATTATAAAATTTTCCAGTTCAAAATAATTTTAATTATATTTAGCTCTTACATATAATACTCCTTCATATTCTCCTGCTGCCTGATTAGCTACTGCATTTACAGTTCCTTCAACATTAAACTCTAAGCTTCCTTCTTCTCCAATATTTATAGCTCCGCTCGATATATCATTATCTCCTTCTCCAACAGCCATTATTGTTAAAGAAGAATCCATTTTTTCATTAGCTGCATTTCCTTCATTTGTTTTAAGTTCTACTATATAATGAGGTTCAAAACTTTTTACTATTTTATATTCTCCTGATTTATCCTTAAGCTCCAGATTTATTAATTCATTTGGAGTTCCGTTGACAAATATTTTTCCAGATGTTTCAGAATATTTATTTTCTCCAGGAACTAATATTCCAAAATCAACAGCTGTCGTTTCTATTTTAAGCGGCTGAACAACTTTTGCTTTTACTTTTACAGTACCTTCTTTAGCATCTTTTGCTGATGCTCCCATAAGTGATGTTGATAATGCTAAAATTCCTGCTATTAATAATAATTTTTTCATAAATTTTCCTCCCTATAATTTTTAAAATATTTTACTTTAAAATAAAAAAAGCAACTTGAATTTACACTTATCATGTAAATTTAAGCTGCAACTGGCTGCCATTTTAAAGGCCCTATAGCTTTGTGTCATAATGTTTCCATTATTTTACTAAATATTTAAATTTTGTAATTTCATTACATACCTCTGACAGTATATATCAGTATATAAGATTTGTCAATCTGTTTTTTATTTTAAAAAAATATAAAAACAGTTCCAGCATATAAAACTGGAACTGCTAAAAAATTTATTTTATTCTATTTTATTTCAAGTTCATTTTTTAAATAATTTATAAGATCCTCTCTTGTTTCTTCGTTTCTCAAACCAAATTCTATATTGGCTTTTAAAAGTCCGATTTTATTTCCTATGTCATATCTTTTTCCAATGAAATTATGAGCTACAACTTTTTCTCCATCTTTCATCATTTTTAATATTCCATCTGTAAGCTGAATTTCCCCGCCTTTTCCTGCTTCTGTTTTTTCAAGATATTCAAATATTTTTCCGCTTAATAAATATCTTCCTAAGCAGGCAAGTCTTGATGGAGCTTCTTCCTTAGAAGGCTTTTCAATAAAGTCTTCTATTTCAACTGTTCTTTCATCAAGTTCTTTAGTTGGTTTTACTATTCCGTATTTTGAAACATCTTCTTCTGGAACTTCCTGACATCCTAAAACACTTCCACCATACTTTTCATAAGTTTCTATAAGCTGTTTTGTAGCTGTCTTATCATTATAAACAATATCATCTCCAAGAGCAATAACAAAAGGTTCATCCCCAATAAAAGGTTTTGCTTTTAAAATTGCATGACCAAGTCCAAGAGGATGGTTTTGTCTTACATAAAATATATTTGCCATTGAAGAAAGATGAGTAACTTTTTCAAGAAGTTCTTCTTTTCCTTTTTCCTGCAGAGTTTCCTCAAGTTCAAAAGAATAATCGAAATGATCTTCAATAGAATTTTTATTTCTTCCAGTTATAATTACAATATCTTCTATACCTGATTGTACAAGCTCCTCAACTATATATTGAAGAGATGGTTTATCTACTATTACAAGCATTTCTTTAGGCTGTGCTTTTGTTGCAGGCAAAACTCTTGTACCAAGTCCTGCTGCAGGTATTACTGCTTTAGTTACTTTTCTCAAATCTATCGTCTCCTTTCTGGTTAAATTATTTATTTTCTATTAATTCTCCTTTTTTAAAGAATAACTGTTCTTTTATTCTTCCATCTTCAAAATATTCAAAATATTTTCCCTCTCTTTTTCCATTTTTCCAAGTCTGAGATATATTTACTTTACCACTTTTATAAAATACTTTTGCTTCTCCATTATATTTACCATTTTTAAAAGTATAATATCCCTTAATTTTACCATTTTCGTAGTAATCAATAAATTTTCCCTCTTCCCTGCCGTCTTTAAAATAATATTTTGATTTTATTTTTTCGTCAGGATAATAACAGATAGTTTCTCCATGCTTTTTACCATGTTTATAAGATTGTTTTGATTCTATTTTCCCGTTTTCGTAGTACGTAGTTCCTATGCCCTCTTCTTTCCCATTCACATAAGTAAATTCTTCTTTCACTCTGCCATTTTCATAAAATATTTTACTTCTGCCGTGAATTCCTCTTATATTCTGCTCTGAAATTTCCTGCACTTTACCGCTTTTGTAATATTTTTTAAATGAACCGACAATCTTACCATGAAAATACGGAAGTTTAGATTTTAGTTCTCCTGTAGGATAGAAAGTTTTAACAGTTCCAGAACGGATACCCTCTTTTTCTAAAAATCCTGTCTCTATTAATTTTTCATTTTCATCATAAAGTTTATATACCCCATGGGGCTTTCCTTTTTCATTTACCTCATAATAAAACATAAGGTGTTCGTCAGCCCCATCAAGTATAAGATGATAATTTCCGTGATATTCTGTAATAACTTTATCTGCATAGTAAGAACTTACATATTCTTTTCCTTTAGGAATTTTATGTCCGTTCCTTTTAAACGACTGTGATTTTTTTGCTGAAACTATTTTATCAATCTCTTCTATATATGCTTTTATTTCAGCAGAACTTTCTTTTCCAAAACTTCCACAATGTAAAACAAGCATTGAAATAAATAAAAGGAATAAAAATTTTCTTTTCATAACAATCAGCCTCCATGCAAAAGCCAGAGAATTATATTAATATGTAATTTTACAATAAAAGGATTATTTTATTTTTGATCCAATTTTTACTGAACTGTCAATCTCCACAAGTTTTATTCTTTTCTTTTCTTCAGAACTTAAAAGCATTCCTTGTGATAATTCTCCCATTAAAGTTACAGGATTTAAATTTACCACAGCTAAAACTTTTTTCCCAACAAGTTCTTCTGGATTTGGATAATATTTTGCAATTCCTGAAACTATTTGTCTAATATTTTTTCCGTCATTTACTTTAAATTTTAAAAGTTTATCAGAACCTTTAACTCTATCCGCTTCTAAAAGTTCTACAACTCTTATATCAACTTTTCCAAATTCATCTATTGAAATAGGATTTTCTATTTTTAAATCTTTATTTACAGGATTTTTTTCTTTCACTTCTTTTTGAACTTCTATTCTTGGGAAAATAGGTGCAGCTACTCCAAGTTTGTGTCCTGCAGGAATTATATCCCAATCTTTTACATTTTCAACAAGAGCTTTTTCAATGTCATCTGTAAATCCAAGCTGTGTCCAGATTTTTTGAGCTGATTCAGGCATATATGGAGATACAAGAACTGCGATTTTATATAAAGACTCAACTAAAATATTCATAACTGCTGCAAGTCTTTCTTTTTTAGCTTCATCTTTTACTAAAATCCAAGGCATAGTTTCATCAATATATTTATTCATTCTTGAAATAAATTTCCAGATAAATTCTAATGCTCTTGAAAATTCAAGTCTTGACATTGCATCATCAACAGAAGTAAGTGTTTCTGTAAATAATGATTTTATTTCGTTATCAATTTCTTCGTGTTCTCCGCCTTTTACAATTTCATCTCCGAAATATTTTTTATACATTCCAAGAGTTCTGTTTAAAAGGTTTCCAAGGTCGTTTGCAAGGTCAGAATTTATTCTTGTAATAACTCCTTTTGTAGAATAATCTCCGTCATTTCCAAATGTAACTTCTCTTAAAAGATAATATCTGAAAGCATCAAGACCATATTTTGCAACTTCATCAAGAGGTGCAACAACATTTCCTTTAGATTTAGACATTTTTTCTCCTTCAGAAGTCCACCAACCGTGAGCAACTATTTTATCTGGAAGTTTTACACCTGCAGAAAGAAGCATACAAGGCCAGATTATAGCATGGAATCTTACAATATCTTTTCCAAGTAAGTGAACAACTTCTCCATTTGTCCATCTTTTTGCAAACTCTTCAGGATTATTTTCATATCCAACAGCTGTTATATAGTTTGTAAGAGCATCAAACCAAACATAAGTAATATGTCCAGGAGCAAATTCAATAGGAATTCCCCATTCAAATGTATTTCTTGAAATTGATAAATCTTGAAGTCCTTGTTTTATAAATGAAATAACTTCATTTCTTCTTGAACGAGGAAGAATAAAATCAGGGTGTTCATCTATATGTTTTAAAAGAGCATCTTGATATTTTGACATTCTAAAGAAATAAGATTCTTCTTTAACCATTCTTAATTCTTTTCCACAGTCTGGACAGCAGTTTCCATTTACAACCTGATTTTCAGGAACGAAAGTTTCACATGAAACACAATATTTCCCTTCATATTCTCCTTTGTAAATATCTCCCTTTTCCCAAACAGTTTTTAATATTTTAGCAACTGCTTTTTTATGTCTTTCTTGAGTTGTTCTTATAAAATCATCATTTTTTATATTTAATTTTTTCCACATTTCCATAAATCTTGGAGCCATTGAATCTGTCCATTCCTGTGGAGTCATTCCTTTTGCTTTAGCTGTTTCTTCAACTTTTTGTCCGTGTTCGTCTGTTCCAGTTAAGAAGTAAACATCATATCCCATAGTTTTTTTATATCTTGCAATTACGTCTGCTGCTATTGTTGTATAAGCACTTCCAACATGCGGATCTCCGTTTACATAATATATCGGTGTAGTCACATAAAAATTTTTTGTCATATATTCCCCCTCGGTAAATTTATAAATTTTTTATTTTATCTTTAATATTTCTTTTTCAGCCAAATCATTAAGCTCATTTAATTTTTCTTTTACAAACTCGCTGTAATCTTTTGGATCAATATCTTTTGGAACATCAATAGGCTCTCCCACTATACATACAACTTTTGAAAATGGTTTAGGAAGCTGGAATTTATCCCACGTTTTAGAAAATATCCATTTTTTACTGTAAGCTCCACCCACAAGTACAAGCTGTTTTCCAGATTTCTGAGCTGCATATATCATTCCTGGTTTTACTTCGTAAACAGGTCCTTTCGGTCCGTCTAAAGGAGTTCCAAGGCTATATCCTTCATTTTTTACAAGTTTTATAATCTGCACAAGGCTTTTTACAGATTCTTTTCCAGAAGAACCTCTTACCATTCTATATCCCATCTTTTCAAGCGGGACAGAAATAAGTTCTCCATCTTTTGACGGGCTGGCAAGTCCTGCTCTTTTTTTCAACTCTTTAAGACACAGAAGAATTACTAAAAGTTTATTGTGCCACATTCCGCATACATAACTTTTTTTTCCGTCAATTTTATCTTCTGCTCCCATTATTCTCACATCTAAAGTAAGAAAAATAATTTTTAGCAGATAATATAAAATATTTCCATATATTCTGTATTTTCTATTCTCCATTTCTATACTCTCCTGTATAAGTCTATAAAAGAAATTATATCACAAATTTTTATTTTATTAAATATTTATTACACATTAATTTTATCATTCTTTGTTTTGAAGAAATTAAAAAATACAAAAAGACAGAGTCATAAAATAACTCTGTCTCCTTTTATAAAATTTATTTTTTATTAAACAAGTTTTCTCATTTCGTCTGCAACAAATTCAACTTGAGGTCCAACGATAACTTGAACATTTGTTTTATTAGGTTTTAATACACCTGGAACAAGTTTTTTAATTTCTCCATCTTTTATAATAGAGCTGTCTTTAACTTCAAGTCTAAGTCTTGTAGTACAGTTGTCAACACTTACAATATTTTCTTTTCCACCTAAAAGAATTAAAAGTGTAGCTGCAAGTTCAGCATGAGATGAAGCTCCTTTTGTTCCTTCTTCAACTTCATCTGTATCAGCATCTTCTCTACCAGGAGTTTTGATATTGAATTTAGATATTGCAAAGCTGAATATTACATAGTAAAGAACAAAGAATATAAGTCCTAGAACTATTAACATATATGGCTGGCTTGCATTTGGGTTACGTAATGATAAGAAGAAATCAACAAACCCTGCTGAGAATCCAAATCCCGCCATCCAGTTAAATGATGCTGCAAGGAATACTGCTATACCAGTTAATACAGCATGTAGTAAGTATAATACTGGAGCAACAAACATGAATGCAAATTCAATTGGTTCTGTAACTCCTGTAAAGAAACTTGCAAATCCAGCTGCAAGCATTATTGATTTTATTTTTGCTCTGTTTTCAGGTTTTGCTGTTTTAACGAATGCTAAACAAGCTCCTAAAAGTCCAAACATCATAATAGGGAAGAATCCTGCTTGATACATTCCAACATGATATGATCCAGCTACTGCTGCAGGAAGATCTGCATACGCATTTGCCGGGTCTCCCCAGAATCTTCCGATATCGTTGATTCCTGCAACGTTAAACCAGAATACAGAGTTTAAAGCATGGTGTAATCCAACTGGGATAAGAAGTCTGTTGAAGAATCCGTAAACCCCTGCTCCAACTGGTCCTAATTTTGCAATTCCTTCTCCAAATGTAACAAGTCCGCTGTAAATAAGAGGCCATATATATAGAAGAATGAAAGATACAACAAGCATTACAACTGATGTAATGATAGGAACAAATCTTTTTCCACTGAAGAAGGCAAGGAACTTAGGAAGTTCTAAGCTGTGGAATCTATTATATAATTCTCCGGCAATAACCCCGCAAAGAATTCCAACGAATTGGTTGTTGATTTTTCCAAATGCTGGAGAAACTTCACTAGGAGCAACTCCTGTCATTTGAGCAACAGCACCTGCTGAAAGTAAAGTAGTAACAACCTCAAAAGCAACAAGCCCTGCAAGAGCAGCTGCTCCGTTTTTATCCTTAGAAAGTCCAAAAGCAACACCAACAGCAAATAATATAGGCATATTGTCTATTATTGCAGCTCCAGCTTTAATTAAGAATGCTGCAAGCTGACTGTTTCCTCCCCAACCAGTAGGGTCAATCCAATATCCAATACCCATTAAAATAGCCGCTGCAGGAAGAACTGCAACTGGAACCATTAAGGCTTTACCGATTTTTTGTAAATAACCAAACATAAATTTTCCTCCTTAAAGTTAATATAAATTTAAAAATATTTTTAACCTTACCTTATTTTACTTTAAAATAAAAAAAAAGCAAGCATAATTTAATCAGCTTATATTAATTTTGTACAAAAAGTAGTATAAAACTCTTATAAACCAACACTTTTCATTAAATTATTTTTTCAAAAAATTTTTTTATTTTTTCTAAATAATGAATTTCTAATTCAAATATATTTCATTTTTCATTTAAAACTTAAAAGATAACTGAGTTTTAAAAGTATCTTTTTTTACTAAATGTGAAAATGATATTCCAACAAGCCTTATTCCGTCTTTTATTTGAATTTTTTCCATTAAAGCTGCTGTCGTTTCAAAAAGATCATTCTTATTATCCATTGGAAATGAAAGCTGTTTTGATCTTGTTATTGATGTAAAATCTTTATATTTAATTTTTATTCCTACAGCAGAACATAAAAAATTTTTTTCTTTAAGTCTCTTATAAGTTTTTTCAAATATAATTGTGTACTCTCTTATAAGCTCCTCTTCTGTCTGGAGAGAATTTCTGTAAGTATTTTCATTTCCTATTGAAACTGATTTCCGTTCTTTTTTTACAGGACGGTCATCCAGTCCTCTGGAATAATAATATAGAAGTGAACCTCTCGAAATGCCAAATAAAGAAACAAGCTCCTGCAGAGAAAATTTATAAATATCTTTTACTTTAAATATTCCTTTCTTTTCTAATACAGGGATAAATTTTTTCCCAACTCCCGGAATTATTTTTATATTTTCATCTTTAATATGCTCTATAAAATCTTTTGGAGAATTAAATATATAAAAACCATTAGGCTTATTATAATCACTTGCTATCTTAGCTGTAAGTTTGTTATACCCTATTCCCACAGAGCAGGTTAAGCCTGTTATTTCAAATATTCTTTTTTTAAATTTTTGTGCAAAATATTCTTTTGAAGAATAGTTTTCTATTATATCTGTTATATCTAGAAATCCCTCATCAAAAGCTATATATTCAACTTTATCAGTTATTTTTTCAACCAGAGAATGAATATGTGCTGACTCAAGAGCATATTTTTCTTTATTGCAGGGCAGCACTAAAAGATTTGGGCATAATTTTTTTGCTTCTGCCGTACTCATTGCCGAATGTATGCCGTATTTTCTGGCAGCATAACTTGCTGTGGTAACTATGCTTTCACCCACAACAAGCGGTTTATTTTTTAATTTTTTATTATCTCTTATTTCAACAGAAGCAAAGAAAGCGTCCATATCATAATGAAGAATAACTCTTCCCATAAAAATTTCCCCTTATAAAAAATCACAGCTCAGAATAAACTAAACTATGATAATAGTCTTTAAAAAATCTTAACACCATCTTTCAATTTTTTTGTTATTTCTAATCTTGGAACAGGTTTTCCAAAATAATATCCTTGAATATAATCTACACCAAAATTATTTACCAGCTCACATTCTTCTTTCTGCTCCACACCCTCAATACATATTTTTAAATTTATTTCATGACAAAGCTCTGTAATAAATTTTATAAAAACTAGATCAAAATTATTGGAAAGAATATTTTTTACAAAAATCCTGTCTGTTTTTACTATATCAATAGGAAGTTCTTTCAGCACTCCCAGTGAAGAATAACCTGTACCAAAGTCATCTAGTGCTATTTTTATTCCCAATTTTTTAAGTGCCATATAAATTTTTTTAATATAATTTATATTGTTTACCATACAGCTTTCTGTAAGCTCAAGAACAAGATTTTTTGGATTTACTCCACTCTCTTCTAAAATTTTCTTCACATCTTCTACGAAGTTTTTATCTATAAACTGCACAAAAGAGACATTTACACTTATTGACAAATCTGGAACATAAGGACTCCACTCTTTTTTATAAGTTTCAAGACTTTGTTTAAGAACCCATTTTCCTACATTTACCATAAGATTATTTTCTTCAAGTATAGGAATAAACTCCATAGGAGAAATACATCCATATTCTTCACAGCTCCAACGAAGAAGTGCTTCTACTCCCTCAATCTCCTGTGATTTTGATTTTATCTGCGGCTGATAAAAAATATCGAAATTTTTAAATCCATTATCAATATCTCTTTTTAAAAGATACAAAATTTTTAAGTATCTTGCATTTGATTCAAGAAGCTCTTTTGAAAAAAAAGTTATTGAGTTTCCCTCTTTTCTTTTTGAATATCCCCTTGAATATTTTGCATATTGATACAGTTCTTTATAATTTTGTCCGTCATCAGGATACATTGCAACCCCTACTGACACAGCCAAAATATCTTCATTCTTACTTACAATCTGTTTCTCTTCAAATTTATCTTTAATTGTTTCATATATTTTTTCTATTTTTTCTTTTGATGTATCTTCAAGAATTATTCCAAAATTTGTTCCATCAAGTTTATATACTTCTGCACTGTAAGGAACTGCATCTTGTATTATTCCAGAAATTTTTCTTAAAATTGCATCTCCTGTTTCTCTTCCATAAAATTCATTTATTCTTTTAAAATTATTTATACCAAGAATAAGCACCCCGATATTTTCAGGAGGATTTTCAAGCTTAGCTTCAAGAGACTTAAAAAATTCCTCTATAACAAATAATCTTGTAACTGGGTCTATTTTATTATTTTTTTCATGAAGAGAAATCATTCCTACAAATGTACTTGGAATACCGCTTTTATCTTTCATCATATTCCCTATACACTTCAGCCATACAATTTCATTTTTATTATTTCTTATTCTAAAATCTACATGATGAAAAGATTCTTTTCCAGACATAAATTTTTCATTTGATTCGTAAAACTTTTCCCAATCTTCTTCTAAAATTATTTCTTTCCAATACTTCATCGGATTATCTATTATCTGTGAAGGAAGATTCAGTACTCTTGCTATCTCAACGGGATATTTAAATATTCCTGTCTTCAAATTGCCTATAACAATAAAATCTTTACTCGTTTTAATTAACGCTTCATAGACTTCTTCCTTATTATAATAGAATTTTCCCATATTATCTTGAATTTCTCCCATTTCCCAAACCTCATAACTTTTATATAGTTTTATTTTCCCGAAACTGTATAATCATAATTAAACCCTTAATACAAAAAAATGCAACCTAAATCAATAAACTGTAAGATTTATACTATTAAAATATTTAGTTTTTATTTTAATTATTTCAAATATTTTTTGTATTCTTTTTTTGTAAATTTAGGTTTCCCTTGTTTGTATTTAAAAATATGTTTTTTATTTACAACTTTTATAAGTCCCTCGCTGGAAGACGCTATTTTATCAAATGCCTTTTTGCTTAAATCTATCTCTCTCCCGTATTTTTCAGTGAAAGAACCTCTGTCTGTGACAACTACAATAACAGATTTTTTATTTTCTTTATTTATAACTTTTAAAACTGTGCCGAAAGGATATCTGTTTGAAGCACAAGTTAACTGGTCTGCACTGTAAATATATCCGCTTGCTGTAAGTTTTCCCTCAAATCCTTTTCCATACCAGCTGGCTGTTTTTGAAAAAACAATCTGACTCAATAAAAATATTAAAATAAAAATTCTTTTCATAGATTTCTCTCTTTATCTAGAATTTTTGTTTCATATTAAAAGTATACTTTATAAACATTCTTTTGTAAATCTTATAAAAAATTATGGTTCTTATTTTTAAAAAACAAATTAATATTTTTATATTTTATCGGACAAATATTATGATTTAATAAAATACTGCTGTAAATATTATTTAAAAATATACAGCAGTATTTTATTTTTATCTATTTTCAAATTTAAATTTTATATCTTTTATAATTTTTAAAATTGAATAAAATACAACTATAAACTCAAGCCTTCCCAAAAACATAGCAATTGATTCTGTAATAAGCACAAAAGACGGAGCATCTGGTGAAGTAACTCCCATTGAAAGCCCTACTGTACTTAGGCAAGAAGCTATCTCAAACATACATTCTTTTATTTCATAGCCATGAGCAAGAAGAATAAGCACACATACAACAAATGTTGTAAGATATATTGTAAGAACACTTGTAATTTCTGTTATATGTTTATCATTTACATAGTATTTTCCATCAGGTCTTACAACATAATATTGTTTATATATTCTTTTTGGCAAAACAAAACTTTTTATATTCCACCACAAAGATTTTAATAAAACATATACTCTATAATGTTTTATACCTCCTGCTGTAGAGCCTGTTCCCCCACCAATAAGCATTGCAATTATAAGAACAAAAGCTCCAAATCCATTCCAATTTGAATATCCTACTGTTGAAAATCCTGTTGTTGAAAGAGCAGAAACAACTTCAAATATTGCAACCCTCCATGCTTTTGAAATACTTTCAAAAAGATTTATAGTACAAAAATAAAAAACTATTGGTATAAATGTAAAAAGGACAAAACCTAAAAATTTTATCTCTCCTATTTGAAAAAATTTTTTTACTTTTCCTTTTAACAAAACTGTATGAGCTGCAAAGTTTATTGTTCCCAAAATCATTAATATATTTGTAATAAATTCTATGCTAACACTATCATAATAACCAATACTAAGTGCTTTTGTTGAAAATCCACCTGTTGAAACTGCTGCTATAGAGTGATTTATTGCATCAAACCACGGCATTCCTGCAATTATATACAAAATAATTCCACCCACAATATAACCTGTATAAACTATCATAATCATTGTAGCTGTCTTTTTTATATGCGGCATAAGTTTATCTGAACGAGCTTCAGCATTATAAAGTTCTACACCACTCGGACCTATAATTGCAGAAAGCATTATAACTGCAAGACCTGCCCCACCAAGAAATTGCATAACACTTCTCCACAAAAGAAAAGCATTTGAAGTTTTTTCTACATTTACAACAGAAAGCCCTGTTGTTGTAAGTCCACTTACAGCTTCAAAAACAGCTTGTACAAAATTTAATTGCCCTGATACAACAAAAGGTATTCCACAAATAATTACAGCCATAAACCATGAAAAAACTACAATTATTCCGCTTTCCTGTATAGAAAGTTTTACTTCACTTTCTTTTTTTAAAAATTTTCTTCTTAAAATTTCACCTAATAAAACAGATAAAACTCCAGGAATAAAAAAATAAAAAAATTCTTTTTGTGTTTCAGGATATACAAGCATTATAATAATAGGAACAATCATAGAAAATCCTACTATTGTCATCATTATTCCAATATAACCAGCAATGAGTTTATACTTTTCACATAAAATACTATCTTGCATTTTTTATTCTATCCCCCCTATAAAAATTTTTAGCATTTCTGATTGAGCTTCAGGAAGACAAATTGTTATAAGACGGTCTTTTTCCATTATAACTGTATTACCTCTTGGAATAATTGCTTCATTATTTCTTACAATACACCCTATTACAGCACTATAAGGAATATTTATTTCAGCCAAAGTTTTATTTAAAACAGGACTATTTTCTGTAATCGCCACTTCTGTTACAGATACTTTCCCTTCGGCAAGTGGGATAAGATTTGTAATCTCTTCAATAGAAATTTTTTCTTCTATAATTGACGATACAATATTTACTGTACTTATAACTGTATCAATTCCTAATTTTTTAAATATCTCCACATTTTTGGGGTCATTTACAACTGCAACTGTCTTTTTTACTCCAAACATAGCTTTTGCAATTTGACATATAACAAGATTATCTTGGTCATGCTCTGTAAGAGCTATCACAAGATTAGCATAAATTGCTCCTGCATCTTCTAATACATTTGGCATTGACCCGTCTCCCAAAACTACATCAATTCTTTCGTGCATTCTTGCAAAATTTTTACAATACTCTTCATCATTATTAATTAAAGTAACATGATGACCTTTTGATATAAAATTTTTTATAATAAAATGTATCTCTTTTCTTCCACCTGCAATAATTATATTCATTGATTATTCTCCCTGTCTGTTATTATTTTTTTAAATTCATGAGAAGAAAGCTGTATCGGACTTATTGTATTAATTCCCAATTTTTTATAAACATCATGTCTTCCTGTCTCATAAACTCTTGCCACAACTATCGGAACATTATAAATATATTTTGCAATTTCTGCTATCATTATATTTGTATTATCGTTGTCTGTTGTTGCAAAAAACATTCCTGCTTTTTCAATATTTGCCAAAAGAAGAGTATCTTCTTCTGTAACATCTGCTTCTATTGTAAACCCACTAAAATTATCAGAAATAAGCTGAAAGGCTTTTTCATTTTTATCTATAACTACAATACTTTTTCTTTCGTTAGACATTTCTTCTGCTATTTTAGAACCAAGTTGACCACAACCTGCAATTATAATATAATCTTTTTCTTTATTTTTTTTAAACATATTTGCTCCTTTAGTCTAATTTTATTCCTGTTTTAGTATAATCAAAATCAACTGTTCTTCTTATATTGCTTTCTGCTGGTTTGTAAGTTGGGTCAAGTGCAAGAGCTGCTCTATAATATTTTTGTGCCTGAGTAACATCTCCTTTATATTCACTGATTACACCTAAAAGATTGTGTGTAACTGGTGATGATGGGTCTTTTCCTATTGCTTTTTTTAATATTTCTTCTGCTTTTTCCAAATTATTTGTAATTATATTTAATTTTGCAAATTCAATAAAATCTTCAAAAGTTCTAAGTTTATTTTCATCAAGATTTTCTCTTTCAAAAATTTTCTTTGTTATTTTTCTTATTTCCATAGGTGTAAAAGGTTTTGGAATAAAATCTATTGCATGAAGTTTCATTGCTTTTACAGCATCTTCTATTGTTCCATAAGCTGTCATTATAATAATATTTGTTTCATTTCCTCTTTTTCTCATCTCTTCCAATACTTTCATACCATTAAGACCTGGCATTTTTACATCAAGAAATATCAAATCATATTTATCTTTTTCTGCTTTTAAAAGTCCGTCTTCTCCATTTACTGCCGTTTCAATTTCATACCCTTCACCTGAAAGACATATTTTTAAAGTTGTTCTTATATTTCTTTCATCATCTACAATTAATATTTTTTTACTCATTAATACCACCCTTTTCTTTATAATTTTAAAATAATGTTACATTGCTTTTAATTTAAAATAAAATACACTGCCTTCACCTTTTTGGCTTTCAACCCATATTTTCCCGTCATGTGCTTCTATAATTCCTTTACATATTGAAAGTCCAAGACCTGTTCCTGTTACTTTTCCCTCTTCTGAAACACTAACTCTTATAAATTTATTAAATATTTTTTCATGAAATTCTTTCTCTATTCCTATTCCATTATCTTTTACAGAAAAAATAATTTTATCACCTTGTTTTACTGCATTTATCTCTATTTTTAATTTTCTTGAAGTTTCTTTATATTTAACTGCATTTGTTAAAAGATTAGTCATTACCCAAGTTATTCTATTAAAATCTACATTTACTTTATAATTAGAATTAATATTTTTTATTTCACAACATACATTTTCATTTTCAAAAAGTTTCTTTAAAGGATTTACAGCATTATTTATTATTTCTATTACAGAATTTTCTTTTATATTCATAATTGCTTTTCCTGATTCTATTCTTGATAAATCAAGTAAATCACTTACAAGAATATTTAGTCTTTCATTTTCTTCTTTAATGATATTTACACATTCTTTCTGGTCATCATTTAAATTGTTACCCTCTCCAAGCATGCTTGCAGCCATTCCAATTGATGTAAGGGGAGTTTTAAATTCATGAGATACAGTTGCCACAAATTCTGATTTCATTTCATCAGCTTTTTTTAATTTTTTTATGTTTATAATTTTGTATGAATTTAATTCTTCAGACATTTTATTAAAAGTTTCTGCTAATTTTTTAAATTCTCTATCATCTAAAGGTTTTATCCTTTGAGAATAATCACCTTTGGAAATTTTATTCATTTTTTCTATAAGCTCTCTAAACTGAACAAATATTCCGTTTATTATAAAACTACTAAGCATAAATCCAATTATTATTGTAGCTCCTGCTAGTAAGCCTATAGATATAACTGCCTGCTTTGAAATTTTAGCTGCTTTTTCTTTTTTATTTAGCATAGAATTTTGATTTAAATCTATAAGTTTTCTAAAATTTTGTTTTAATTCTTCAAATACAGGAAAAATTTCATTAAAATAATAATTTTCTTTCTCTTTTTCATTTTTTATTTTTAAAAATTTACTAAATTTTTCATTATAAATTTCATAATTTAAAGCTACTTTTCTTGAAAGTTCTCCCTCTCCTTTTTCTGTTATATTATTTTGTTCAACCTTTAAATTATTATAAAAATATTCTTTATTTTTATAAAATTTGTCTATATAATTTTTATCTTTTGTAAATATATATGATAATTGAAGACTATCCTGTCTCTCTAATATCAAAGACATATTCTGTACAGCTACAATGCTATTATAATTTGATTTCATTATTTTATTTATTGAACTATCTAATTTTTTTAAATTTATTATTCCCCACAAATTATTTAAAATAAAAAGAAAAAACATTGAACCTAATAAAATTAAAATCTTACTTCTTATACTACTTTTTATTTTCATTTTGTCCCCCAATTATTTAAATACAAATATTTATATATAGAAAAAATCAAATTATAAGTTTTTTGAGAATAAAAAAACACCATGAAAAACTCATGGTGTTAAATTCAAAAAATATAAAAAACATGAATTTCTCATTCAACGCTGACGAGGTTAGCTGACGGGCTCGGACTGAAAGAGTTATCCTATTCTTTAATAAAAGAAATTCGCCCCAAAAGATTGGGTCCCCCGCTTTATTTAAAAAAATAAACTAAGCGATTTTATCTATTTTTATAAACCTGTTATATCACTTTCTAAAAAAAATGTCAACCAAAAAGAGGACATTATATTTCCTAAATTGTAAAGATAAAATTTTTTATCTTATCCTATACTTCCATAGATAAATCCTAAAATAAGAATTATTACTATTCCCGGAGTAAATATATATTTTCCTATATTTAAAATTATATTTCCTATATTCCATTCAGAGCCTGTATTAATTCCCTCAATAACTTTTTCTTTTTCAACAAAGAAGAAATAAAATCCAAGAACAAGAACTGCTCCCAGAGGAATTAAAAATATTGATGTGATATCTGCAAATTTTCCAAAAAGATTCATATTTGTATCAAGAGGTATTCCTATTAAAAGAAGAGCTCCTCCAACAAGTATGCTTGCTTTTTTTCTCGAAATATTAAATTTTTCCATCACTGCTTCAACAGGAACTTCAAGCTGATTTACAGCAGAAGAAACAGCTGCAAATATTATACTCAAAAAGAATATTGCTCCTAAAATTTTTCCTCCTATTATTTGAGAAAAAACTGCAGGAATTGTTATAAATAATAAACTTGGTCCTGCATTCGGCTCAAATCCAAAAGCAAAAGCAGCCGGTATTATTATAAATCCAGCCAGAAGTGCCGCACATGTATCTAATACACATGTATGAAAAACACTTTTAGGAATATCTATATCTTTATCAAGATAACTTCCATATACAAGAAGAGCTGAACCACTTAGGCCAACTGTAAAAAATGCCTGTCCTAAAGCCATAACCCATGTAATCGGTTTTGCTAAAAGCTCCCATCTTGGATTTACAAGATACTTTACACCTTCCATTGCTCCTGGAAGTGAAAGAGATTTAAATACCAATCCTATAAAAATTAAAAACATAAGTGGCATAATAATCTTATTAAGCTTTTCTATCCCTTTTACAACTCCCATAGAAATTACAGCAATACTTAAGGCTGCTCCTATTATATGCCAAGGTATTGAACTGCTACTTCCTGCAAAACTTTCAAAATATTCTGCATAATTAACAGTATTCATATCTGTTGTTATATATAAAAAGAAGTATTTTATTACCCAGCCGAAAACTATTACATAAAATGTAAAAATTCCTGATACAGAAATTACAGCTATCCATGGAATAATAGAGCTGAAAGGAACCTTTTTCTCTTTCATAAGTTCTGCTACTCCTAAAACTCCTTTTTTCATCATTCTTCCAAAGGAAATTTCAGACACAAGCCCCACAAAAGAAAATAAAGCTACAAATATAAAATATGGAATAAGAAATGCTCCTCCTCCAAATGTTCCTAACTTCCAAGAAAAAAGCCATATATTTCCAAGTCCTATTGCAGCACCTACACATGATAAAATAAATCCAAGCCTGTTTGTAAACTTTTCTCTTTTTTCTTTCAAAATAAATCTCCCTCCAAAGCCAAACTTTGTAATCTAATTAAAAATAATTTATTTTATCATTTTACATAAAAAATTACAATAATTTTTTATCATTTCATTTATTTGAAATATAAAAACTATCAATAACTCTTAAAAACATCTATTGACGAAATTAATGTAGTGTGCTAAAATTCATTAGATATTTACAAAATATATTTATGTATACTTATGTATTTCTTGTTTAAGTAAATTAATTTTAAAATTAATATAAATATATTTATCTGGGGGGTAAGTTAATGAGAAATTTAAAATTGATTCACAAAGTTTTCATTGGTCTGGTTTTAGGTATCATTGTGGGAGCTTTGTTATATCCTATGAAGGAACAGCCTTTTGTAAGCAAATACATCATAGGATTTTTATTTGAACTTCTTGGACAAGGATTCTTAAGACTTGTTAAAATGATTATTGTTCCTCTTGTTTTTGCTTCACTTGTTACAGGAACTGCTGCTATGAATGACGTTAAAAAACTTGGAAGAATTGGAATAAAAACACTTCTTTTCTTCATGGCTACAACTGCTCTTGGAATAATGGCTGCAATAGCAGGGGCAAATATTTTAAAACCAGGAATGGGAGTTGTGCTTGAAAATATAGAGCAGTCAAAATTTGTGGCAAAAGAAGCTGATTCATTTGTAAAAGTTCTTCTTAATATAATTCCTACTAATCCATTTGACGCTCTTGTAAAAGGAGAAATGCTTCAAGTTATATTCTTTGCTATTATGACTGGTGTTGTAATCACTCTTCTTGGAGATAAAGCAAAAAAACTTCAAGGACTTTTTGAAGAAGCAAATGAACTTATGTTAAAAATGGTAAGTATAATCATGGAACTTGCTCCTTATGGAATATTTGGTCTTATAGGTAAGACATTTATAACTCTTGGATGGGCAGCTATGAAACCTCTTGCATCTTTCATAGTTGTTACATATATTTTACTTATATTCCACGGACTTGTAGTATATCAAATTCTTCTTCGTATATATGCAAAAGAAAATCCTATTGTTTTCTTAAAGAAAATACTTGCACCTATGACTCTTGCATTTTCAACATCAAGCAGTGCTGCATGTATTCCTCTTGCACTTAAAACTTTAAAAGAAGAATTTAATGTTGAAGATAAAATTTCTTCATTTACAATTCCTTTAGGAACAACAATAAATATGGACGGAACTGCAATCATGCAGGGAGTTGCAACAGTATTTATAGCTCAGTTATACAGCATTCATCTTACAACAAACGACTACTTTATGGTAGTTCTTACTGCAGTTCTTGCTTCTATAGGAACAGCAGGAGTTCCAGGAGTTGGAACAATTATGCTTTCAATGGTTCTTGCTCAAGTAGGGCTTCCTCTTGAAGGAATTGGTCTTATCCTTGCTGTTGACAGAATTGTTGATATGGGAAGAACAACTGTAAATGTTATCGGTAACCTTGTATGTTCTGTTGTAATTGACAGAATTGAAAAAAGAACTGAAGCAAAAGAAAGAGCAGCTCAAAAGTAATATAATTTTATTTTGAAAACCAATAAAAAATATGATATAATTGTTGAGTAAATAAGGGAGATGAGGCTCTCCATGAAATTTATTTTATAAATTTCAAAATGCTTTTATTGATTATAGAAAATATAATTAAAAAAGATAACAGCTTCTGCAGGTGTAATTTTATATTTGCAGGAGCTTTATTTTTTATAAAATCTACATAACAATCTCTTTAAATAACTTCAGGAGGAAAATTTATGCTTTTTAGTTTTGCTGTTTTTATTCTTACTGCCATGTTATTGGCAAAATTATTTGAAAAACTTCATATGCCCCCTCTTTTGGGAATGCTTTTTACAGGTATTCTTTTAGGATCATATTCAAAAGATTATTTTGTCTATGAAAAAGGTTTTACTTTTTTAAACAGTTTTTTCATTTCTGATAAGATTCTTGATGTTTCAAACGAACTAAGAACTTTAGGACTTATAATTATCCTTATAAGAGCAGGTTTAGGAATTGATAAAGAAGTTTTAAAAAAAATAGGAAAGACAGCTATAAAAATGGCATCTCTTCCTTGTCTTTTTGAAGGATTTACAGTAATGTTCGCTGCTCATTTTATTTTAGGATATTCTTTTCCTATAGCAGGCTGTCTAGGATTTATTTTGGCTGCTGTTTCTCCTGCTGTTGTTGTTCCTGAAATGCTTGCATTAAAAGATAAAGGACTTGGAAAAGAAAAAGAAATTCCTACAATAATTCTTGCAGGAGCTTCTATTGATGACGTTTTTGCAATAACTCTTTTTACTGCTTTTCTTGGAATGTCACTTGGCGAAGGAGTAAATATTTTTCAAGAAATATCAAAAATTCCAATAAGTATTTTTTCAGGATTAGCTCTTGGACTTTTTATAGGTTATATACTTTACCTACTATTTAAATATTTTCATATAAGAGATACAAGAAAAGCTCTTATATTTCTTATTACAGCAATTATGTTTCATCATATTGAAGAAATGAAATTATTTCCAATAGCAAGTCTTCTTGGAATTATGGCAATGGGATTTATGATTCTTGCAAAAGATAACAGTCTTGCAAAAAGAATGGCATTAAAATTTAATAAAATCTGGGTATTTGGGGAAATTCTTCTTTTTGTTCTTATCGGAGCTGCTGTAAATATCCGTGTAATTTTTGAATCTGGGCATATTGGAGTTCTTATTGTTATAATCGGACTTATTGGAAGATTAATAGGAGTGACAACTGCCCTTTACAATTCAAATTTAAACACAAAAGAAAAATTATTCTGTGGTATTTCATATATTCCAAAGGCAACTGTTCAGGCTGCTACTGCTGGTATTCCCCTTGCAATGGGAGTTCCTCACGGAGATACAATTCTTGCAATTGGTGTTCTTGCTATAATCATCACCGTTCCTGTAGGAGTTACAGGAATAAGGCTTGGAAGAGATACACTGCTTTAATATATTTAAACATAAAGGACTGATATTATAATTTTATCAGTCCTTTTATATTTTTTATTTATTACTTTCTATTCAACAGATACTACTTCATATCCCTCTTCAGAAATTAAATTCTTAAATATATCATCAGATATTTCTTTATCCATTGTTACTTCTGCCGTTTTTTCTTCCAGACTTACAGTTACATCACTTACTCCATCAAGTCCTCTTAATGCTTTTTCAACATGAGAACTGCAGTGTCCGCACATCATTCCCTCTATTTTTAATATTTTTATCATAAAAATCAGCCTCCTTAAATGAAGATTATCCTATAGCCCTATATTAGCATAAAGAATATAAAATTGTAAGAAGAAATTTATTATTTTAATAAAGAAATTTTTTAAAAAATTCGTTTAATTTTTACAAAATTTTAAAATTTCTTTGTAGAAATGTAGACAAATAAGTTTAAAAATTGTATTATGAAAATAACTGAAGTATTTAGGAGGAAAAGATATGAAAGGAGAAGAAATACTTAATTTTTTAACAAGTCTTGCAGAGGGAATTTCAGCAATGTTTGGTCCTGACTGCGAAGTTATTATTCACGATTTAAAGAAAAAAGGAGTAGTAACTGCTATTTACAACGGTCATGTTACAGGAAGAAAAAAAGGAGATAAATTAAATCTTCTTGGAATTTATAAAATGGAAGAGGCTATGGAGGGAAGAGATTTTTACAATTGTCTTTGCAAAACCCACGAGGGCAGACTTATAAAATCTACAACTGTACATTTTAAAGATAAAAACTATCACTATGCTTTTGGTATAAATTATGATTTTACAAAGCTTTCTCTTGCAGAAAGTGTGCTTAGCAATTTAGTTAAAACAGGAACTGAAGTTGAAAAAGTTATAAATGGAAATCCATCTGAAAAAATTATAGGCGATATCTTCTTAGACGGGGTAAAAATGGTTGGAAAACCTATTGCTCTTATGAATAAAGAAGACAGAATGACTCTGGTAAGATACCTTAAAGATAACGGCGGTTTTTCTCTAAAAAAAGGAATTCAGACTGTAGCTAAAAAAATGCACGTTTCAAGATATACAATTTACAATTATCTAAAAGCATTTGAAGAGGAAGAAAATCAAAATTAAAAAAATTAAAAGGCTGCTGTAGATTTGTAAAAATGCAGCAGCCCTATTATTATCATAAAAAGAGGGGGGAGTGCGGACACAATGTTGACCTTACTCTTATAGTAATGTCAATAATTGTTGTTTCAATAAGCTCACTTGGAATTGCAGGAATTCCGGGAACAGCTACAATGGCTGTATCAGTTGGACTTTCAGGAACAGGACTTGCAGGACTTTTCCCTCTTGTAAATCAAATTCTTGCAATAGATCCTATTATTGATATGCCAAGAACAATGCTTAATGTAATCGGTTCTGTTACAAATGCAATTATGGTTGATAAATCTTTGGGACAGATAAATCTTTCTGTTTATAATGACCCTGAAGCTGGAAATGAAACAGCTGCAAACGGAGAATTTGAATAAAAATTTATTTTAAAAGAGGTGCTGCAGAAAATGTACTGCACCCAAAATCTTAGACAACTAAGATGGAGGGTGTAGTTTTTTTATGG
>ENA-OWPF01000344-OWPF01000344.1-human-gut-metagenome-genome-assembly--contig:-NODE-344-length-55085-cov-7.069162_pt1 | contig 55085 bp, 59 predicted proteins | sample MGYA00248261_ERZ651840 | MGnify/ENA primary metagenome ERZ651840 (study PRJEB26924, sample SAMEA4378268) | human gut metagenome | biome: human gut; feature: human-associated habitat; material: faeces... | reverse complement strand
TTCTGCTGTTCCAGCTCCACCAGTTAAAGTTATTAATCCTGTACTACCTTTTGCTACATTAAGAACTTTTTCATTATTTGTGTTTCCAGTTAAAGATCCTAAGTCAACACTAGTTGCTCGACCACCTGCAGACCCTACTAATTCTAAGTAAACATTAGATCTATCTAGATTAGTTTTCTGTGCAATTAAGTCATTCTTAGGCTTAACTGTTATATTACCATCACCAGTTCTAAATTCAGATACTAAAACATCTACACCTACAGAACTTCTATTTTGAACATTATATTCAACACCTTCGAAGTTACTTGCTTCATCTACTGAGAAAGTCATTGATGTTGGAAGTTCTACTTCAATTTTTCCTGCTGGAGCTATACCTTGTTTGTTAGATACACTTCCTGATACCTTTACATTTTGAGTGTATGTTTGAGTATCTACTCCATTTATTATATTATTTCCTCCAGCTGCATATACGCTTGTTGCAGGTAAAGCTACCATTGTAGCTAAAGCTAAACCTAAAAATTTCTTCTTCATTGCCATAATTTTTATCCTCCACGATTTTAAAATATTTATTTTCATATCTAATAGAAATTAAATTCATCCTTGAATAAAATCCCTATTACATCATATAACATTTTACGACATTTTTCAACTTTTTTTTAATTTTCTTTTTTATCAGAATTTGGTATTAAATTCTGAAAATTTAATACAATTTGATTCATTAAATTATTTTATCAATCTATCTATAATATTTACCAGTTCCACAATCTCTGGCTTAGTTATCTGCTCATCAGCACCAACTTCTTGTCCCTTTATCCTCAACTCATCACTAATTAAAGATGAGAATAAAATTACAGGTATATGCTTTAACTCATCATCAGTTTTTATAAGTTTTGTAAGCCTATGACCATCCATTAAAGGCATTTCAATATCAGATACTATACAAGATACATAATTACTTATAGGTAATCCACTATTTTTAGCTTCTGTTAAGTAATCCCAAGCTTCTTTACCATTGTTGAATTTAACTGTATTTTTATAACCTGACTTATGTAAAAATCCTATAATTAAATTTGAAAGCATCATTGAATCTTCTGCTACTAATATTTTCTTTTGACTTTCTACTCTATCACCAAGTTCATCTAATCTATCAAGTGTAATAGATGTTTCTGGGCTTATATCTGCTATAATTTTTTCAAAGTCCAATATAGTTATAAGTCTGTCCTTATATTCAGCTATTGCAGTTGCTACACTGTCTTCTCCGCTGTATATAACCTTGTCTGGCTTTTTTATATCTTCCCAAGAAACCCTGTCTATTCCAACTACACTTTCAACTCTAAACGCAAAGTTTAACTTGTTAAAATGTGTAAGTATGAATATATCATGACTTTTATTTTCTGATCTTTCTATATTTAAACATTTGGCTAAATCTATTACTGTTATTACCTCTCCTCTTTGTTTAAATATACCTTCTACAAAATTATGTGAGTTTGGCATTCTCTTAGTTTCTTGTGCTCTCATGATTTCACGTATTTTTGCTATATTTATTCCAAATAATTCTCCACCTACAGTGAATTCCATTATCTCAAGTTCATTTGTACCTGACTCTAAAAGTATTTTTGTTTGATTTGGAGTATCCATAGTTATTGTTCCCCCATCCTACATTAAGTTTAAATAATCACTCTATTATTTATATACGGTACTTATTTAAATTTATTTAGATTATTTTTTGAATTTTTTATAAAAATGCTGTGTTTTAACACGATGTTGAAATTAGGTAAGTTTTGAATAGTAAAAAACCAATTAAATAATAATATTATCTAATTGGTTTAATTTGAGTATTTAATAAGGAATTTTTATAAAACAATTTAAATATTAAAAAAGTAATTTTTAATATACCTTAAAATATTTAATTAATAAAATGAATGAATAGTAATATCTATAATACATTATATAACATAATACATATAAAGTCGATGTATTTTCTTAATTTTCTGTAAATTATTTTATAATTATCGATATTAAAAAACCAACTAAATAATTAATATTATCTAATTGGTTTTTTATGTGGTTTTGATATCTTATTCTATGAGATTCTTAATGTCGTCTTATTTTATAGTAAACAATATACACTTTGAAAGTTTTTGGATATATATTAAATTAATAAATAATACTATTCATCGACACAATAAATTATAACAAAATTCGACAATTTTTTCAATACTATTTTATAAATATTATGTATATTTATTTTGTGTTTTATATGAAACTATTCATCTTATCCAAATGCTTTAATATATATAGTTATAATGTATCAGCATATTTAATATAGATTATATATAATTTTTACTCAATATCAACATTTTGTTAAAACATAGCCTATAAAAAAAGAAGATAATGTTATATCTTCTTTTTTAGTTAAAGTATTTATCTTTATAATTTTGATAATGCTGATATAAGCATTTCTTCTTTAAATGGCTTTACTATAAACCCTTTTGCTCCGTATATTATAGCTTCTTTCATTCTAGCTTCTTGTCCTAATGCTGAAACCATTACAACTGATGCACCTGGATCAATTTTTTTAATTTCTCTTAATGCTTCTAATCCATCCATCTCTGGCATAGTTATATCCATTGTAACTATATCTGGTTGTAATTCTTTGTATTTTTCTATAGCCATAACTCCATTTTCAGCTTCACCAACTATTTCAAAATCGTAGTTTGCAAGCATATTTTTTATAGACATACGCATAAATGATGCATCATCAACTATTAATACTCTTTTCATATTTATTCCTCCCTGAAGTTAATTATTTTTTTCTATAAACAGATGGCCTTACTCTTTCAAAGCCAGTTTCTAGGTTTGATAAGTTTTCTGATAAACCTATTATTAAGTAGCCACCAGGTTTTAAAGAATCATGTAATCTTTTGCATAATTTTTGTTTTGTAGGATTATCAAAGTAAATCATAACATTTCTACAGAATATTACATCATATTTCCTAAACTCCCATCCTATACTTTGATTTAGGTTAAAGTATTTAAAATCAACTAAACTTTTTATATTATTATTTATTTCATAGCTTTTATCATCCACTTTTTTCATATAATTTTGAACCCAAGTTTTTGGCAATTTAGCTATTTTATCTTCTGTATAAACTCCATTTTTAGCCGTTCTTAAAACATTAGTCGATATATCTGATGCTGTTATAGATACTTTTGATTTTGCACCTATTCCGAATACAGATGTTGCTAACATTGATATACAATAAGGCTCTTCTCCTGTAGACGATGCTGCAGACCATATTTTTATTCCTCCAACTGGAGCTTTTTTAAAATAAGGCACAAATATTTCATTTCTTAAAAACTCAAAATGTGCTTCTTCTCTCATAAAATAAGTAAAGTTAGTTGTAAGTTTTCCTACTATTATAGATGCTTGTTCTCCTGTTTTATCTCTCATTAGATTATCTATATATGATTTAAAATCATTAAATCCTAATCTTTTAACAACTATTGCAAGTCTTGTTTCTATTAATGTTTTCTTATTTTCAAGATTTATACCATAGTTGTTATACATAAATGTCTTAAGACGTATAAAATCATTATTCGTTAATTTCATTACTCATATCTCCTACAATATTCACTAATGAATCACAATCTAATATTAGTTGTATATCATTATTTATCTGACTTATTCCATTTACAAAACTTTCTTTTAAATCATTTTTTTCTTTTGTAGATTCCATTATTTGTTTAGGTGGTATTGTTAATACTTCATTTACTGCATCAACAATTAATCCTATTTTATTTGCTTCATTTTCGATTATAATTATACAAGTTCTTTCACTATATTCAATAGGTTCCATGCCAAACCTCATTCTTGCGTCCATTACAGGTATAATTGTACTTCTTAAGTTGATTATACCCTTCATGTATTCTGGTAAGAATGGTACCTTAGTTATTGGTAAAATTTCAATTATTTCTGTAATATATTTAGATGATAATGCATATTTTTGGTTATTTATCACAAATACCATATATAAATCATCAATTTTGCTATCTAAAATTTCCTCATTATTATTCATAAACTGATACACCTCTTCTAAATAAATTTTTCATTCTTGCCCACACTCTTTATTTTTAGTTTATTAGTAGTTGTATCAAATATAATAGTTCTTCCGCAAGACCCTAATACATCTGAGGATATAATAGGTATTCTTAACTTAAATAGAGTTTCTTTGCATACTTTTACATTTTTTTCGCCAATTGTAAGAGCATTATTAGAATTATTGAAGTTAAACATGTGTGCTCCACCTGCCATTTTGGCCTTCATAAATCTTGGGTTTGCACCTTTTTTTCTCAACTCTTCATATAAAAGAGTTATTCCTGTGTCAGCAAATTTTGCTCTATTCGTTAGATTTTTTTCTGTTTTTGATTCAGATAATAAAATATGTACTAATCCCGCTATTTTATTTATCTCATCATATATAACAACTCCACAACAAGACCCTAAACCAACTGTCATTATTTGATCTGGTGATTTTATAATTTTATAATCTGCTATTCCTACGTTTGCAACTGCCATTAAATCTACCTATACTTCAAATCCTAATTTAGATAATAATGTGTTACAAGATTCTACTTTAGGTATAAAGTAATACTTTCCTTCTATCTCTCTATCTAAAGTAAAGAATTCTGTTTCGATACATAGTATAGAATCTGATTCACCACCATATAATGAAGCTGGTAGATTCATTATTGCCATAACCATATCTACACTAAAGTATGGTATTGATTGGTCTATTGTTAGTCCAGTCATATCTGACATTGCAGTTAAATAAGTTCCACAAAGTATATTGCATATTTCTCCTACAGAGTTTAATTCTTTGTAAAGTTCTTCGTAATTTTCTTTATCACACTCTATTTTTCTACCTAATAATCTTGATAATAAAGTAAGTGTTGAATCAACATCCATTATTACCATTATAAAACCTTCTAAATCTCCTGATATTTGTAATACAGTTCCAACAACAAGTTCTTCTGGTGAACTATAACTGTTAGTTATATCTGAAAATTCTCTTAAATCACTGTTAGGTATTCCTATGTCTACTATTTCATTTAGCATTTGAGCTAATGATGTAGAAGCATTACCAGAACCTATATTACTAATTTCACGAAATACATTTAACTTTTCTTGTTCAAAATTCATGGGTATGTTCCTTCCCTCTCTAAGTTTTATTAAGTTTATATCGTTCTAAATTTATCTACTATCAAATTTGGAATAGCTTCTAAAGGAACTTCTTTAAGAACAGCACCGATATTTTTAGCTGCCATAGGCATACCATAAACAACGCATGTTTCTTTATTTTGACCGATTGTGTATCCCCCTGCATTTTTTATAGATAATAATCCTTTAGCGCCATCATTTCCCATACCTGTTAGTATTGTTGCAATAGAATTATTTTTTGCATGTATCGCTACTGATTCAAATAAATAATCTACTGATGGACAATGTCCACTTACTTTTTCAGCTTTTTTTATATCTAAGATATACTTGTTATTTTCTCTTACTATTCCCATTTGATATCCACCTGGTGCAATATATGCATGTCCAGTTAAAACTACATCTCCATGTTTACCTTCAACGACCTTTATGCTACATTCTTTATCAAGTCTTTGTGCATATTTTTTTGTAAATATTGGGGGCATATGTTGAGTTATAACTATGCCAGGTAATCCTAATGGCAACTCTCTTAAAACGTGTCTTATTGCATCTACTCCACCCATAGATGCACCTATTGCTATTATATTTTTACTATTATAACTAACATTATTTTTTATAATGTTAGTCTTTTTAAGTTCTGTATTAGAACAGCTATCATCATAAAATCCTGATGCATTTATTATTTTTTGAACCAAAGTTTCATTAAAATTACGCATAGTTTTTGCAGTTGGCTTTTCGATAAAATCAACTGCTCCCGCTGCAATTGCATTACTTTCATTAATACTACTACCACTAATTGCAATAGTTGGTATAAATCTTTTATTCTTTAATATATTTAAAAATTCAATTCCATCAAGTCCCGGCATCATTATATCTAGTATTAATACATCTGGATTAAACTCTACAATAACATCCCTAGCTTCATATGGATCTTTAGCCATACCAACAACTTCTATATGAGGGTGGTCTTTAAGTTGATTAAATAAAACTCTTCTAAATATTCCTGAGTCATCAACTATTACTACTTTTATTTTTCTATTAATTTTCATAGTATATCTCCTATAAAAGTATTATCTAGTTATTATTGAGTTAACATCAAATATTAAGCTTATAGATCCATCCTCTAATATAGAACATCCTGACATATATGATTGAACTTTTTCAAATTGAGTTAATAATTGAGGTATTGGTTTTATAACAACATTTTGTTGGCCTATTATTTTATCTACAATTATGCATATATTTCCTATTTCAGACTCAACTAATATCATTATTCCTTCGTTTTTATCTTTAGATTCAATTCCTAATATTTCTGCTAATCTATGAATTTTATAGCAATTGCCTCTAACAATACTATGTTCTTCACCATTAGGATTTTTTACAATTTCATAAGACCCGCTTCTAAATACTTCTTTTATATTAAGAGATGGTATTATATATATTTCATTTCCTATTTCAACTTTCATTCCATCTATTATAGCCAATGTTAATGGTATACGAATTATGAACATAGTGCCTTTTCCGCTCTCACTATCAATTGTTATAGAACCTCTTAATTTTTTTATGTTAGTATGAACTACATCCATCCCTACTCCACGACCAGAGTATTCTGTAACAGCTTCTTTAGTTGAAAATCCTGGAGCCATTATAAAGTTGTATGCTTCTTTATCTGATATCTCTTCTAATCTCTTAGTTGTAATTCCCTTTTCTATAGCTTTTTTTACAATAGCTTCTTTGTTTAAACCTCTACCGTCATCCTTTATAACTATTACAACATCTCCACCTGTATTTTTAGCTTCTAGTGTTACTGTTGCTTTTTCATGCTTTCCAGCTGCCTTTCTTTCCTCTGGCATTTCAACACCATGGTCCATACTATTTCTAATCATGTGCATAAGTGGATCTGATATGTTTTCAAGTATAGTTTTATCTACTTCTGTTTGTTCTCCTATAAGTTCTAAGTCTACTATTTTGCCAGTTTTTTTACTCATATCCCTTACTACTCTTTGCATCTTAGTAAATGTAGATGATATAGGTACCATACGGATAGACATAACTACATCTTGTAACTCAGCAGTCAATTGATGTAATCTTCTAGCTTGTTTTTCAAAGTTATCTCTATCAAAGTTTTCAAGTTGAGATTGTTTTTCTACCATAGACTCTGTTGTTACAATCTCTCCTACTAAATTCATTAACATATCAATTTTATTTATGTTTACAGTAAGGAAATTATTTTTAGTTTCTTTATTAGATTTATTTTTATCTAAAGTTTTCTTTTCTTCTATTTTATTTTCCTTAACCTCTGTTTGACTTTCTTCCTTAACTACTTCTAAAACATGTGTTTCTTCTTTATTAGTAATAGCTTCTTCGATTACAGTTTCTTCTTTATTTAAATCTTCTTTTATCTCTATTTCTTCTATTTTTTCAGATACTTCTGCTTCTGCTACTTCTTCTTTATTATTTTCATTAGGTTCTTCTATTTCAAAACACTTAAGGAACATTGTTCCTTGTATAGCTTTTTCAATTGCTTCTTTGTCTATTGGATTTTCTAGAACTAGTAAAAGTCCATTTTGTGCTATTTCTCCATCACAGTCATCTTCTAAATTTTCTGGTACTGTTTTTATTGATGAATGCATTCCTTCAAGAGACATTAAAACTCCAAGTGCTCTTATAGATTCCATTCCACATCCATCTTCAAAAAATACTTTTATTTTCATTCCATTTGAATCTAAGTTAACAACTTCATCAACTGTTTCATCTACTTGTGTATTATATGATATATTTTCTTCTATATCTTCTTTTAATAAGTTGCTTGATCTTTGATAAAGTTCTTCTATGCTAGCTTGAGGAAACAACCCTTCTTGAACTTTTGATATTTCATCTTTTAAAAAGTCTATTATTGCAAGTACTACGTCAATAACTTCTTCCCACTTGCTTTGAGTAAGTTTTCTACCACTTCTTATTTCATCAAAAACATCTTCAATACTATGAGTAAGATTCATTAAACTATCATATCCCATCATAGCTGATGAGCCTTTTATAGTATGCATAGCTCTAAAGATTTCTTCTATTTCCTCTTGACTCAATTCTCCAGTATCAGATTGACCAGAAAGCAAAATTTCTTCTAATTGCTCTAGCAATTGCATATTTTCATATACATAAAACTCAGTCATAGAATCTATTCCACTCATTTTTTATCTCCTTTATTGTTAAACAAATATATTAGTTGTCTATTATATAAAAAGGAAGCATAAAAGCCTCCTTTTTACAAATAAACATTAATATGACTTTACTGTATTATATTATTCTTAATACATATCAAAATAACTTGCATCATTATTCATAAAATCCATGCTTCTTTGAGATTGGTTTCCACCTTTTACGTTAAATCCTTCAATAAGAGATTTTAACATTTGTGCTTGTCCACTTAACTCTTCACTAGCAGCTGCACTTTCTTCTGATGTTGCAGAGTTATTTTGAACTACAGCTGAAATCTGTTCTACTCCTAAAGTTACTTGAGCTATTGCTTCGGCTTGTTCATCAGATGCTTTTGCTATCATTTCAACTGAATTCATAGTTTGGTTTGTTATTTCAATTATATTTCCAAGAGATTCAGCCGTATTATTAACTATTTTAGTTCCATTTTCTACTGCTGCTATTGAATTTTCAATAAGTACTGCTGTATTTTTAGCAGCTTCAGCAGATTTAGCTGCAAGATTTCTAACTTCATCAGCAACAACAGCAAATCCTTTACCAGCACTTCCAGCTCTAGCAGCTTCAACTGCAGCATTAAGTGCTAATATATTAGTTTGGAATGCTATGTCATCTATTGTTTTTATTATTCTTCCTATTTCATTTGAAGTAAATGAAATTTCGTCCATTGCTTTAACCATTTCTTTCATTTGTTCATTACCATTTTGAACTTCATGTCCTGCGCTTATTGTTAAGCTGTTAGCATGTTGAGCATTTTCTGCTGTATTCTTTATTTTTTCTGATATCTCAGTTAAAGTTGCAGATAATTCTTGAACAGCACTTGCTTGTTCTGTTGCTCCTTGAGCTAACATTTGAGCTCCACTTGATACTTGATCTGATGCCGCTCCAACTTCTTCTGATGCTGAACTTATTTGTGACATTGTTTCACTTAAATCATTAGTTATTTTTTCTATAGAGTCTTCTATTTCTTTAAATACGCCTATAAACTCAACATTTGTAGATACATTAAAGTTTCCTGCTGCTACTTCACCTAATACATTTACTGTATCATTTATAACTTCATTTGTATTATTAGCCATTCTACGCATACTATCAGCTAAAGTTCCTAACTCATCTTTAGATTCATAAGATATAGAAACATCAAAGTCTCCTTCAGCCATTTTGTTAGCCGCATCTTCAATTTCAACTAATGGGTCTCTTAAAGTTTTTGTTATGTATATACTTATGTATGATACTCCTAATATAGCTACTATTAATAATGCTATACTTATTATTGTAGATTGCTTAGCTGTTTTATCTGCATCTGTTAAAAACTCTTCCATAATTTTATTGGCATTTTCATTTAATATTGATGCCTCTTCTATTACTTTGTTGTATGTATTTGAATATGTTGAAATAACTGATGCATCTATATCATTAACATTATTAGTAAATCCTTCTACTTGTGTTCTTGCATATAAATTTTCATATGCACTTTTATAGTTTTCTATTGCATTTTCAAGATTTTTTAAATGATCACCTATAGATGATGCTATTAATTCATTTGCACTTATTGATTTTATATTTTCTTCTATTTTATTAAATGACTCTGCTATAGTTTTATTTTCTCCAGTATGGTTGTTATCAACAAAACCACTATTTAAACATCTTGATATATTGATAATTTCCATACGAATCCCTAAAGACTCATTAACTAATTTATATGGTCCATCATACATATAATCTGTTAAATTAGCTGTATATGATAACTTTCCTAATATATATATACTTAAACTACTCGTTAAAATTAATATAGTTAAAAAAGATAATATAAGCTTTTTTCCTATTTTTAAATTTTTAAATGAATTCATTCTTTTTCCTCCCGACTCTAATGAATCTAATCTATCCTATAATTTACATTTTATTTATACGGATAAGTATTAATATAACTTTATATTTTTCGACAAATTTTTTATTTTTTTACCTTATTCATTTTATATAATAAAAAAATTACTCTGAACATATAAATTGTTCAGAGCAATTTTTTTATACATTAACTTTATTAAAATATTTTTTGATAAGACTTTCAGTTATTTCCTTTATTTCATTATCATTTGGAAGAAAAATATTTCGTCTAGATTCTAAAATAAATTCAGTTTCTTTTGATATCACTTTATTTATAGATATTTTTTTGTTAACACTACCCTTTATTTCAACAATTAACTTTGAAATTTCTCCCTTAGTTATATTTTCAACTATAATATTATTTTCATCTTCTGTAAGAAGATTATTATAACTATAATACTCAAGTTCATCATTAAACATATCAATTATAGAGCCATTGGTATTTTTTATGTAATTATAGCTTATCGCCTTTACAAGTTTTATTGAAAGAATATAAAATAAAATCATAATAAATATACTAATCCCTACATGAATAAATATATTATTTAATAACTTTCCAAAATTAGTAAATAATTGTACTAATATAAAACCTATTAAAGAACCAATACTTCCTATTGCAATATCAGAACCCCTTTTTAAGTTAATTCTCATATCTACAATATTACTATATATCTCATCTTGGATTTTACAATATTTTATAATATATAATTGATTTTCTGCTATACTACCTAATTTAGCTACTTTGTCATATATAGATTCATATTTTTCATCAAGCTTTAATGACTTTACAAAATTTACACCATGTATTTTTATGGCTCTAATAATTGCTTTTTCTAATGCTACTTCTTTGCTATCACCATTCCATATAGCTAAAGCATACTCTATACTTCCTGATACACCTAAAGTATGTTCAAGTTCTATACTTCCATCTATTTCAAAAACTCTTAACCCTTTTATCTTATTCAAATTTGCTATATTTTTTACTTGATTATATGTGAAGCTTCCTTTTTTTAATACCTTAATTGGATCTATACTGCTACTTACCAATCCTTCTTTTTTTCTTTCAGTAAAATCTATTATTGCTTCTTCATATTTATCTTCAGGAACCTCAATATTAATGGGCTGCCCCTCATTGTCTAAGTACCTTAATTCTCCATAGCTTAAGCAAGCATCTACACATCTATCCCCACTATTATTGTACTTGCTTTTTAATAATTTACTCATTTACCAGTCCTTCCTATGATAGATACTCTTAACTTAATGTTTTGACTAATTCATCTTCACCAAGTATATTAGTTATTCTAACTCCGAAGTTTTGGTCTATTACAACTATTTGACCATATCCGATTTTTCTTCCATTTACATATATTTCAACCTCTTGATTTTCAAAGGTATCCAATTCTATTAATGAACCTTTACCTAGCTCAAATATGTCTTTTAGTGCCATCTTAGTTCTACCAAGAATAACACTTACATTAAGTTCTATATCTAATACTCTAGCAAGATTTTTATTCATTGTCTATACTCCTTTCTTAACACTATCAGTTATTACTACACCATTTTTATTTTTTATTAATCCTGGTCTACATTTAAACGATCTAGCTTCAGAAACATCTAGCTCTATATCTCCATCTACTTTTGTATCTAAAGTTATTATATCTCCTACTTTTAAATCAAGGAGTTCATTTACTTTTATAGTTGATTTTCCTAATCTTGCAATTAAATCAACCTTTGCTCCGCACACATTGTTATAAATTGCATTTGTAAATTCAAAATCATATTCTTGATTCTTATTTCTAAATAATTTTTTAGTTTCTAATAAATCAAGTATTGGTTCCATACAGCTATATGGTTCACAAAATCTCATTTTACCTATTTCCTTGTCTTCATACATAACCTTCATATGTGCAATTAAGACAGATTCACTTATAGGATATTTTTTACTTGCTCCCGCATTTATATGAACTCTTAATACTTCTCTGTGTGTACAACTTTCAACTACATACATTCTCTTTAAGAAGTCATTAACACTTTGAAATAATAATTGCTTATCTATTTCAGTAAGGTTTCTATCATAATTTTCTAAAAGTCCATCTCCACCTAAAACTACATCAATTAAAGTAAGGGCTATAGTTTTATCAATTTGGTAAATTAAATCTTGTACTAATGGTTGTATAGCATGTTCTGCAATTACTGAATCTTTATCAATTAAATTTATAAATTCATCATAGTTTGTTTGCTCAACTTTTTCAATTTTACAGTGTATTTTTTGCTTTTTTAGTTCATAAGCTAAGAATAAGTTTACATTTTTACAGAATTCTTCTGAAACTACAGATAAGAATCTCATATTATCACTTGAGTATCTTTGTGGCTTTTTAAAGTCATATACTCTTACATTTTCATCCATAATTAAAACCTACCTCCTCTCAAGATATTATCTACTTCTAAGGTTATTTATCATTCCCCACATCTCATTTGTAGACTGCATTGCTCTACTATTAAATTGAAATGCTCTTTGTGCCATAATTAAATCAGTCATTTCTGCTTGCATACTTACATTAGACATTTCAACATATCCTTGATGAAGTTTTGGATTTTCTACCGTTGTAAGTGTAGCTCCATCATTAAGAGCAAATAAATTATCTCCAACTGATGTAAAATCATTATTACCTTGTGGCATATATAGAGTTATACTACCCACATTTTGTTTATTTAGAAATACTTGTCCATTATTGCTTATTGTAAGATCTCCATTTGATAAATTTAAACCTTGACCATTAATACCTTGATTATAAGTTATGTCTAAGATATTTCCAGAATCGTCAACTAACTTTCCATTTGAGTCAAAACTAAATTCTCCATTTCTAGTGTACTTGTATGTTCCATCATTTGATATTACTCTAAAATATCCATCTCCATCTATTGCTATTTCTGTATTTATACCAGTTTCCTTTAATGCACCTTGAGTTAAGTTTCTAGTCGCACTTGATAATTTTACTCCAGTTCCAGTTATTAAATTATCTCCATTATGTGGATATGATTGTCTAGATAAAGTATCTGTATATAAATCTAGAAAACCTGAATCTAGTTTTTTATAACCTACAGTTTGTGAGTTTGCTATATTATTAGAAATAATATCAATTTTTCCTTGATTAGCAGACATTCCAGTTATACTGTTGTTCATTATGTTATACATTGATATTTCCTCCTATTAATATTATTTTACTCTACCTATATCACTTGCTATTTGCCCAAGTATTGAGTCTATAGTTTGGATAACCTTTTGATTTGCTTCAAATTCATTGACAGTTTCCATCATCATAGCTATCTCATTTATAGAATCTACATTTGAACCTTCTAAATATTTTTGCTTTATACTGTAATTGTTAGAGTTAAATCCTCCCTCTCCTTTATACAGATTATTTCCATATTTAGTTAGGTTATCATAATTTTCAAAATCAACTATATTGAATTTATACTTATTTTCTCCATTTATCATTACGCTATTATCAGGTGATATGCTAATAAGGTCTGTACCTACATATATTCTTTCAGAATTTCCTGTTTGGGTATTTGTACCCATAACATATTCTCCAGAATTAGTTACTAAGTAACCTTGAGGGTTTACTTTAAATGAACCATCTCTTGTATAGTAAGTATTATTTGCATCATCAGAAACTTGGAAAAATCCACTCCCAACTATTGCAAAATCTGTATTGTTATCAGTTGAAACTAAGCTTCCTTGATTATAGCTAGTAAAAGTATCATCTATTCTAACTCCAAAACTTAAAGAACCTAAGTCTTTTACATTAGAAACTCCATTTTCATAACTATCTTTATTATGTAGTAACATCTCATCAAAGCTTTTTGCTACTACAGTTTGACCTTTATATCCTGTTGTGTTTATATTTGCTAAATTATTAGTTATAACACCTTGCCTTGCTTGTAAAGTTAACATTGAAGACACAGATGCATACATACTTCTAAGCATGTTAATTCCTCCTTAATCAATATACTTTAACTTTTTCATAGCAGCTCTTAAATTAGAAATAGCTCTATTATTTAATTGGGAAACTCTTGATTCTGATACTCCAAGTATTTCCCCAATTTCTTTTAAAGTTAACTCTTCATAATAATAAAGAGATAATACTAATCGATCTTTTTCTTTTAACATGTCTATTGCTTTAGCTAACACATCTTGAAGCTCCTTTTGCTCAAAGGCTTCTTCTGGGCAAAGAATATCTTCATCTTCAATAGTATCTATAATACTAAATTCTTTTTCACCTTCTGAAACTGTATGGTCTATGGATATATTACTTGAAGTTTTCATTTTATTTCTAATACTAATTACTTCTTTTTTAGTTATATCCATATATTGTGCAATTTCATCTTCACTTGGCTTTCTAAAAAGCTTTTGTTGCAATTGATCTACACATTTATTGTATTCCTTTATTTTGCTCATATAAGTTCTTGATACTGGTGAGTATTTTCTTATTTCGTCTATTATAAATGAAGATACTCTGATTGAAGCATAAGTTGAAAATTTTACGCCTCTACTTTCATCAAACTTTTTTCTTGCATCTATAAGTCCCATAACGCCATAACTAACTAAATCTTCATAGTCTAATCCTATTTTATCTGTATAATACTTAGATGCTATATTTTTAACAATATTCATATTATTCACTATGAATTCTTCTTGACTTTGAGTAGTCACAATACACACCTCCTACTATATATTGACTATACCTTGAGCCTTTATCTGAACATCACTTGGTATTTCATTTAGTGATAAAACTGTTATATTTGGGAATACCATATCAACTAACTTTCTAAAAGGCGCTCTTATTTTTGGAGAAACTAATAGTATAGTTCTATTATTATTAAAATGAATACTCTCTACTGTATTTTGTATACTAGAGAATATTTTGTTTGTTGTATCTGGATCTATTGCTGGATACGTTCCGTTTATAGATCTTTGTAAGCTGTTTCCTATAATATTTTCAACTTCTAAAGATAAAGTAGCTACTGTTATAGAATTAGTTTCATCTACTAATCCAGCACAAATACTTCTACTCATAGCCATCCTTACATACTCAGTTAAAAGTTCTATATCCTTTGTATTTCTTGCATTATCAGCTAAAGTTTCTAGAATTGTAACTCTATCTTTTATAGATATTTTTTCTCTTAATAAGTTTTGTAATACTTTTTGAACCTCTCCTAAAGTCATTAAATCTGGGATTAATTCATCAACAACAGCACTATATCTTTCTTTAGCTGAATCTATAATTAACTTAACTTCTTGTCTTCCAATAAGTTCATGTGCTTTTGATTTTATTATTTCTAACAAGTGAGTAACTAATATTGTTGTTGGATCTACAACAGTTAAACCATATAACTCAGCTTCTTCTGCTTTATCAGAATTTATCCATAATGCATCAAGACCAAATGTAGGTTCTTTAACTCTTATTCCATCAATATCAATTTCACCACCCATAGGATTCATACATAATAACATTGTTGGCATAAGATCGTATGTAGCCACCACATTTCCTTTTATTTTTATACTATATTGATTTGGATTTAGTTGAAGATTATCTCTGATTCTTATTGGCTGTACCAATATCCCCATATCAATTGCACATTGTCTTCTTATAGAAACTATTCTTTGTAATAAATCGCCACCATTTGCTTCATCAGCAAGTGGTATAAGACCATATCCAATTTCAACTTCTATTGGTTCAACATTTATAAGGCTTGATACATCTTCTGCCATTTCTAAACTAGGTTTGGCTTCTTCAACATCATTTTGTACAGCTTCTAATTCTTCATTTTTTTCTTTTTCTTCTTTATTTAATAAAAATGAAGTAGCTAATGCACCAGCACCTAATGTGAAAAACGATAATTTAGGAAGTCCTGGAAGAAATCCTAAAACTAATAAAACTGCTCCTGTCATCCCAATAGTTACAGGTGCAGATGTTAACTGCTTACCTAAAAGATTACCAAAATTCTTTTCACTACTAGACTTTGTAACTAGTATACCTGCAGATACAGATATTAATAATGCTGATATCTGACTTACAAGACCATCTCCTATAGTAAGTCTTATAAAGTTTTGTACTGCTTCACCAAAACTCATATCCATCATAACAACACCAATAATAATTCCACCTATTACATTTATTATTGTTACAATTATACCTGCTATTGCATCTCCTTTTACGAATTTAGATGCACCATCCATAGCCCCATAAAAGTCAACTTCTTGTTGTAATTCTGATCTCTTTTTTCTGGCAGTTTTTTCATCTATTATTCCTGCACCTAAATCTGCATCTATACTCATTTGTTTACCAGGCATTGCATCAAGAGTAAATCTTGCAGATACCTCTGATACCCTACCTGAACCATTTGTTATTACCACAAATTGTACTATCATTATAATTAAGAATATAATTACACCAACTACATAATTTCCACCAACAACGAAGCTACCAAATGATTCTATAACACTTCCTGCGTAACCTTGTCCTAATATAAGTCTTGTTGATGATATATTTAAACCTAATCTAAATAATGTTGTAACAAGCAATATTGTAGGGAACATAGATAGCTGTAATATATTAGTTGAAAAAAGAGTTAGTAATAATATAAGAACTGATAAAGCTATATTTACTGATAATAATATATCCAATGCAAAAGGCGGAAGTGGTATTATTATCATTAATACTATTCCTAGTATTGCAAATCCAGCAAATATATCAAATTTACTTTTTAAATTTAATTTATCCATACTAAACCTCGTCTTTATTTCTACTTGTATTTATTTTTTATCTTATAAACAGCTACTAATACTTCCGCAACTGCTTTATACATTTCTTCTGGTATTTCTTGATCTATATCAACCTCTTTATAAATAAGTCTTGCTAGAGGTACATTTTCGATAATCGGTATATCATGACTTTTGGCTATTTCTCTTATTCTAAATGCAACTTCATCTGCACCTTTTGCAACTACAATCGGAGTTGTATCTTTTCCTTGTTCATATCTTATCGCTATAGATATATGAGTAGGATTTGTTAAAATCACAGTGGATGATGGAACAGCTTGCATCATTCTTTGATTTGCCATTTGTCTTTGTTTCTGTTTTATCTTTCCTTTTATATGAGGGTCTCCTTCCATCTGTTTATATTCTTCTTTGACTTCTTGCTTTGTCATCTTTAAGCCTTTTTTGTGACTAAATTTTTCATATCCATAGTCAAGTGCTGCTACAACAGCTACTGCTAATGTTATACTAGTTAAAATACTTTTTATAAGGTCAAGTACTATATTAAACATATATGGTAAATAGATATCCCCACTTTTTATTATTCCTTCAAAGTTCTTACTCATAAATGAATATCCAAGATATATCATTATACATATAACAACCATACTTTTTATAAGATTTACTATTGCTTTCATTGAAAACATATTTTTTAATCCTGTTAATGGATTTAATTTAGAAAACTTCGGTTTCAAACTTTCCATTGAAAAGAACAAACCTGTTTGAATTAAACTACCTAAAATTCCAAATACCATAATAATTAAGCTTATTGGCAAAACAATCTTCATAAAAGACATCATTACCTTAAACATTAATATTCTTATAGTATTATCATTCATAGTCATACTAAAATCACCACTTAGTATATTAACTATAAATCCTTGAAGTTCAGAAATTATACTTCCTGACATCATGTATATTACAACTAATATAGCTATAAAAGTCATAGCTTTATTTACTTCCGCACTTTTTGCTATATTACCTTGTTTCCTTGCATCTTTTTTCTTCTTAGATGTTGGCTCTTCTGTTTTATCACTCATAGATAACATAAATCCAACTGTGCCTATATTTGAAATTGCATCACTATTCATACTAAGAGTTCCATCTAAAATAGATGGTATTTGATTAAATAAATGGTGCATTTTATTAATTAAAAATGGTAATGCTATCATTATAAATATAATTCCCATTAATAATTTTAACGGCATACTTACTACCATAACATTTAATTGAGGAACACTCTTTGATATAAAACCAATTAGTAACTCTGCAATAAGTAATGATAAAATCATAGGAACTGCTATTTTTATTCCAATTATAAAACATTGAACAAATACATTTATTACATAGTCAAAGTTTCCGCTAAGTATTAGTTGACCTACTTTAACTAAGTTAAAGCTATTTTGTATCCCCGCTATTAACTGGTGATGTCCATTCATGCTAAAAAAAATCATTACTCCTAACCAATATAAAATAGTTTCAATTAATGTATTTTGAGTATTAGTATTTGGATCATATATATTTGCCATAGATAAACCTAATTGCTGGTCAATTAAACTCCCTGCTATTTTTAAACTATTGAAACACATATTAGTTATAAAGCCAAATACTAATCCTGTTAATGTTTCCATTAATGCATATATAATAAGTTGACTAAGTGAATGAACAGCTATATCTGCTTGTATAAAAGGAGATATTATAAATGAGATAAATATAGAAAACATCACTTTAAATACCTTAGGAGTTCCACTTGGAAATATTACATTTATACATCCAAGGAACGTTAATATCCTTATAAATACAAATATCATTTATCTCATCCCTTTACATTTGCTATTATATTCATAATCTCATTTGTAAAAACTACTAACTTATTAAGCATCCAACTCCCTCCAACAAGAAGTATTGTTGCTATAGCTATTAATTTAGGTACAAATGTTAATGTTTGTTCTTGTATTTGAGTTGCTGCTTGGAATACACTAACTAGCAAACCAATTACCAATGCTATTATTAATATTGGACCTGCTACCATTAATGCAGTAGATAAAGCTTTCGTTATTATTCCCATTATCATCTGTTCACTCATAATGTCATCTCCTTGCTAATTAAAACTTAAAATTAAAGATTTAATTAATAAATTCCATCCGTCTACCATTATAAATAATAAAAGTTTAAAAGGCAGAGAAATCATAGCTGGTGGTAGCATAAACATCCCCATCGACATCAATGCACTTGATACTACCAAATCTATTAATAAGAATGGTAAATATATTAAAAATCCAATTTGAAACGCAGTTTTTAATTCACTTATTGCAAACGCTGGTACTAGTACTTGTAATGGTAAATTTTCTCTTGTTACATCATTTTTATCAATACGAGCACTATCTAAAAATAATTTTATGTCTTCATCTCTAGTTTGTTTTAATAAAAATTCTTTCATAGGAATTTGAGCTTTTTCTATTCCCTCTTGAAAAGTTATTTTTTCTTCTCTATATGGCTGTATAGCCTCTTTATTAATCTTATCTACTACTGGTGACATAATAAATATTGTCAATACTAATGCTATACCTACTAGTATTTGATTAGGTATAGATTGTTGAGCTCCTAAAGCTGATTTTAAAAATGAGAATGTAATGATTATTCTTACAAAACTTGTCATCATAAAGATGATAGTCGGTAAAAACATCATAAATGTCATTACTATAAATAACTTTATTAAAGGAGTAAATTCTTGCTGATGATTTGATACTAATCCAACTAAATCATTCATACATACGTCCCCCTTTTTCTAGTAATTTCTATTTTTTATTAAATAAAAGTCTATCCGAATTATTAAAGTTTGAAAATTTTGACTTATTCTTTTTTGAAAACATATTCTTTTTATTTTTTTTGTTCTTTAATCCAAAGTTAGATATATTAAATTTATCAACATCTATTTGTGATAAATCTATCCCATAGCTTTCTTTCATATCATATATTTGAGCTATTTCTTCTTTACTTAATACTTTTATTTTTTCAGTTTTAGAAGGTGATGAAGCTAGTACACATCCTTCATCACCCATTTCTAAAACAAATATACTTGTATCTTTATTTAAGTTAGTTCTTTCTAGGACTTTAACATACTTATGCTTATTAATATTATCTGAGTTAAATTTAGTTAACTTTATTGAAGCTATTATTAAAATAATAGTAATAGGTATAAATATTATTAAGTTTATTATATAATGCAACATAATTTATTTTCCCTTCCTATTTCTTAACTTTCTCCTCAAATTTTATTACTTATTTTCTACATTATTGTTTTTATTTTCAGTTTTTGATTCTCTTTCTTCAACTACTAAAATATCAACCCTTCTGTTTTTAGCTTTATTTTCAGGTGTATCATTAGGAACAATAGGATTAAATTCTCCATACCCTTTAAGCGAAATTCTATTGGGATTTATATTCTTATTTTCAATTAAATACCTTACTATACTTAATGCTCTTTCTGTAGAAAGCTCCCAGTTAGACCTATATGCTGCACTATTTATAGGAACATTATCTGTATTTCCTTCTGCTACAATTTCATTATCTGTTTCTTGTATTATTTTTGCTATCGTATCAAGAACATGTATACTACTATCTTTTATTTCTGCTTTTCCCGAATCAAATAGTATTGACTCATCAACTTGAAGTACTATTCCTCTTTCTTCTTCTCTTATTTTAATTTCGTCTGTAAGAGAATTTTTTTCTATTATTTCATTTAACTTTGCAGCTAAATCTTCGTACTTAGTACCTTTTTCAAGCTCAACCTTTAAATCATCTATACTTTGAACTTCTTCAATAGATGAATCACCTGTTAAAGAATATTGTAATGCCTCTGATAATTTTTTTAGTTTTTCACTGTCTACTGCTGATATCGAATATAGTAGTATAAAAAATGTTAGTAGCAATGTCATGGTGTCTGCAAAGGTATCCATCCATCCATCGGTTCTTATTTCATCATCCTTTTTTTTCTTACGAGCCATGATTAAGCAACCTCACTTGATGAATTTTCATAATATGCTTTTCTATCTTTTTCATTTAAGTGTGTTATTAATTTTTCTTCCATTGCTCTTACACTGTCACCATTTTGTATACTTTGTAATCCACAAACTACCATTTCTAAATACTCTATTTCTTTTTCACCTTTAGATTCAATGTTAAATCCAATTGGGTTAAATATCATATTAGTAAATAATGCTCCATAAAGTGTAGTTATAAGTGCAGTACTCATACCCGAGGCTATATCATCTGGTGAACCCATATCAGATAGCATTTGTATAAGACCTATAAGTGTACCAACCATACCAAAGGCAGGTGCATAAGATCCCCAAAGTTTGAATATCTTAGAACTACTTCCGTATACTTTTTCTTTTTCATTTAACTCTATTTCTAATATTTCTTTTACCGATTCTGCATCTACACCATCAACAATTAATTCAAGACCTTTTTTTAAGAATGGTTCTTCAATTTCAGCTACTTGTTGTTCTATTGCAAGTATTCCATCTTTTCTAATTATTTTTGAAAGTTCTTTGAATTGATCAACTAAATCAACTTTATTAACGCTTGGTGAAACTATACTCATTTTTAATGCACTAGGAATTCTCTTTACAGTATCTAAATCAAAAGTTATTAATACTGCTGCAAATGAACCTCCTACAGTTATAAGGAATGATGGTATATCGATAAACATACCAACTCCACCTTTACCCTGTGCTATAGCAAAGAATATAAATCCTATTGCTAATACTAATCCTATTGGTGTTAGAATATCATTCTTCTTCATTCTCTACCACCTCTTATTATCTCTTAAGATTTACAATTTCTTGAAGTAGTTCATCACTAGTAGTTATTACTTTACTTGCTGCTTGGAATGCTCTAGTTGTAACTATCATTTCTGTAAATTCTTCTGATAAGTCAACGTTAGACATTTCTATAGCACCTTGAGTTATCTTTCCAAATACAGGGTTCTTTATTGGTTCGCCTGAGTTTGCAGTTTCTCCATATATATTTCCTCCAAGTTGCTCTAAACCTTCATCATTTTGGAATACTGATATTTGTAAAACTTGTTTATCTCCCTTTATTACAGCTCCATCAACATCTAATTGAGGCATTTTTGTACCATCAGCTAACAAATATGAAATAGAACCATCACTAGCAATGTTAAATGATACTACTTTTTGATTAACACCATTAGCATTTTCAACTTCTTCTGGTATTAATATAGGATTATCACCTTCACCTAAAACCTTATAACCTTGTGATGTTACAAGGTTTCCATTCATATCTAAACTAAAAGATCCATCTCTTGTATATCCCTTTTGATTTGGACCTATTTCAACAGTGAAGAATCCATCTCCATCAATAGCTAAGTCTGTATCTCTTCCTGTTGTTTGTAATGAACCTTGTACCATGTTCTTTAATATACCACTTACTTTAACACCTATACCAACTTGCCCTGGGTTAACCCCTCCACTTGTAGCTGTTGGTGCACTTGGGTATATTGAACTTTGATATAGTGCATCTGCAAATCTTGTGCTTGTCTTTTTATATGCTGTTGTTCCTACGTTTGCTACATTGTTACCTACAACGTCCATTTTCGTCTGATTTGATTTCATAGCACTTATTCCTGAATACATCGATCTTAACATACTACTTCTCCTCCGTTTATATATTTAAAATTATATTTATTAACCATTTACTTTTATAAGAGCTCCATACTCAACTTCGATTATATTTTCACTTTGAGAATCTTTAACATTCATATATACAACTCCATCTTTAATGTGTATACTTTCTACCTTTCCTGATATTGTTTTTGTATCATCAGAACTTTGTGAACCATCAATAGGTGCATACGCTTCTATATCTTTTCCGATAAGATTAGATGCAGTTCCCACTGCCGAGTTAGCTAAAACACCATTAGTCAGCCCTATCATATATTCAATATTTTCATTTAATGTCATTGTTTGCTCAAGCATATTAAACTGCGCTAATTGAGTAATATACTGAGTTGGGTCCTGAGAGTTAAATGGATCTTGATTTTTCATTTGAGCTACAAGAAGTTTAAGAAATAAATCTTTATCTGAATTGTCATTACCTGAAACTATAGTCGTTCCATTTTCAGTTTTATTAACAGTTCTTGACCTTAAACTACTAGTATCATTCATTGAGGTACCTGTATTTATGCTTGTCATTTTTATTAGTCCTCACTTTCATTAAATTAATATGTTTAAATTATCGTCATCTTTGTTATGTTCACTATTGTGTAATTCTTCTATTATTTGATTATTATTTTTTTTATTCTTATTACTATTGTTTTGATTAAACCTTCTGTCTTGATTAAACTCTTTATTTAAGTTATCAGAAAATAAATTTTCATTTTCTGACTTTACATTTATAACAATGTCTTTTATATTGATATCTGTATCATTAAGATGCTTTTTTATATCTTCTATATTTTTATTTACAAGGTCTAATATGTTATTATCATCAACTGTTATTAATAAATTTGAATGTTCTTTATTCTTAGATAACTTTATGCTTATTTCTCCCAAATTTCTTGGATTAAGTTTTACATTTAGCTCTTCTAAATCACTATTTTTCATATACTTTACAGATTTAATAATATCTTCTGTTATAAACTCTTGCCTAATTTCTGTAACTGGTTGGGGTATATCGTTACTTGTGCTATTTCTATATACAGTATTAAATTCATTAATTCCTACAAAGGAATTTATATATGAATTATCATCAGCTGATACAATATTTTCTAAATATTCAATATCATTACTTGTACCTTTAGAACTTTTATATTCATCTATTTTAGATTGATTTAAAATTCCTACTGTATCTAAGTTTTCATACATACTGTCTTCTTGGCTTGATTTGTCTAAATCCTTTATCTGATTTTTTATTTTATCTATTAGTGAATTTAAGCTTTCATTGATTTTATTTGAATTATTTCTGCCTTCATTGATAAGATAGTTAATATTGTTTATAATTTCTTTCATATCATTATTATTTAACTCTAATGAATAATTGCTTTCTGAACTTGTATGTAAGTTTTCAATAGCATCTAAAATATTTTTTGTATTTTCAACTTCGTTTAGTTTAGAATTTAATGATGATTTTATATTTTCTAAATCTGTTAAACTATCTATTTTTTCTGCTATATTAAACTTTTCATATAAGGTATAAATTAAATTATACAATATTAAGCTTTCATCAACATCCTCTTTATTGTTGGTATTTGTTCCACTATTTTCATCTTCTAACTTAAATTCACTAATAAAATCCTTGAATGTAGATAAACTGTCAGAACTTACCGATTTACTTTGTGATAAACTACTATCCCCCACCATATTACTTAAGTTTATATTAATCATACATTCACCTTTCTATTATAAGTTTGAAGTTTTTCTTATATATCCATATAAAGCAAATTCATCATTAGAAATCTGCTCTAATCGTTCTTCTTCTTTTTTTATTTCTAAAATTTTATTTTCTTTAAGCACTTCTAAAGATCGTCTTTTTATTCTTTTATCTATGAAATCTTTTTTTGCTTTTTCAAGTTCAATTTCTTTAGCTTCAAGTTCTTTTTCTGTGTCTTTTATAGTAGTGTTAAGATAAGATAAATAGTTCATAGTAATCTTTTGACTTATAGTGTCTTTTGCCCTACTTATATCAGAATACTTTTTATAATTGTTTTCTAATTCATGCAGCTTATTTTCTACTATATTTTTTTGATTTTGAGCCTTAGAATAAAATAACTTACTCTCTTCTTCTTCATTAACTCTTATATCTAATAGCTTCTGTAATTTAAACTTAAAATTGCTCATCTATAATCTCCTCTTTAGTCAAGCATATTAATTAATTTACTTTTACTTACTTCGAATTGAGATACTTCATTAACACCTTGTTTTAAGTATGAATTAACATTACCTATATATTTAATAGCTAAGTCTATTTCTTTATTTGATCCTTCTTCATAAGCACCAATATTTATTAAATCCTCAGCTTCTTTATAAGTTGCTAATATGTCTCTTGCCTTTGAAGCTGCCTTATTTTGTTCTTCTGTTGCAATTTCTTTCATAAGCCTACTTACACTATTAAGAATATCTATAGCCGGATAATGATTTTTATGTGCTAATTGTCTAGATAAAACTATATGCCCATCAAGTATCCCCCTTACTGTGTCTGCAATAGGTTCATTAAAATCATCACCATCAACAAGTACTGTATAAAATGCCGTTATAGACCCCTTATCTGACATACCCGTTCTTTCCATTAATTTTGGCAACATCGCAAACACCGATGGAGTATAACCTTTTTGTGCTGGAGGCTCTCCTATTGCTAAACCAACTTCCCTTTGAGCCATAGCAAAACGAGTTACTGAGTCCATCATAAGAAGTACTTTTTTACCTTTATCTCTAAAATATTCTGCTATAGATGTTGCAGTAAGTGCTCCTTTTAGTCTTACTAAAGGTGATTTATCAGATGTAGCACATACTACAACTGACTTTTTCATACCTTCTTCACCTAAATCTCGTTCTATAAAGTCTAAAACTTCTCTACCACGTTCACCTATTAAAGCTATTACGTTAACATCTGCTTCTGCTGTTCTAGCCATCATACCAAGAGTTGTACTTTTTCCAACTCCACTTCCTGCAAATATCCCAATACGTTGACCTTCTCCACAAGTTAAAAATCCATCTATTGCTCGTACTCCAGTCGGCATTATATTAGTTATTCTTGGTCTTTTCATAGGGTCTGGTGGCTCATTAGATAAACTGTAATTTTCTCCATCTAATATTGCTTCTCCATCAATTGGATGTCCAAGACCATCTAATATCTTTCCTAAAAGTTCATCACTACATCTAACATTTAGCGGAACTCCTTTACCAATAACCTTACATCCAGGACTAACTCCTACAAGTTCTCCTAGCGGCATAAGTATTACACAGTCTTCCTTAAATCCAACTACCTCACATTGGATTTCAGCTCCCATATTGTTATGGATTATACAAAGCTCTCCCACAAATGCCTTTATACCTTCAACCTCTACTGTAAGACCTATAACCTTTGATACCTTTCCTTCAAATGTTATTTTAGGTATAGAATTAATTTTATTTATTACATTTTCGAAATCTATATCAATCATAGCAACTCCTCTTTTATTTTTCCAATAACATCATCAATGCCAATGACTAATTTTCCATTCAAGCTTTCTATTAGTGCATTGCCTTTATCAACTGATTCATCAGATAAAATAAAAACGTCTTTATTAATAAGATTATTTTCTTTTAATTCTAAAATTTGTTTATCTAAACTTTCTTTATAAATAGGATTAACTCGTATTACAAAGTTTTCTTTTAACTCATATTCCTTTATTACATCTAAAATTAATAAATCCATAGATTCTTCATCTTCAAAATTTCTTCTTAGCACCTTTTCCGCAATAGATATTCCCATAGCTAAAATATTTTTTTTATTATTTTTTATATAAGATGCAACTTGATTATTAGCTTCAAGCATTATTTTATTTGCCTTATCAATTATTTCAGATGATTCATTTTTAGCTTTTTCTATGTTGTCTTCATAAGCTTCTTTGTAGCCATCTTCATATCCATTTTGTGTACCTTGTTCGTAACCTTCATGATATGCTCTTTTCTCTATTTCCACAGCTTTCTGATTCGTTTCAGCTAATATTTTTTCACTTTCAGTATTAGCTTGATTTAAAATTTCATCATATTTAATTTGAGCATCTATAAGCTTTTGATTTATTTTCTCTTCTAATCTTAATAGCTCTAATCTCTTTTCATTATGATCCTCAACTTCTTCATTAACAGGTAACTCTTCTTTTTCCTTGAAGTTAAAATAGTTTAAAGAAACTGTACCCTTAACCTTTACATAATCAGACTTAATTATATTATTACTATAAGACGAATTCTTCATCTGAACCTCTAGTTAATGTAATTTCTCCTATTTCTTCAAGCTTTCTGATTATGTTTACTATGTTTTGTTGAGATTCTTCAACTTGAGAAACCTTAGTTTTTCCAAGTAATTCTATCTCTTCTTTTAATGCAGCAGCAGCCCTTTGTGATTGGTTTCTATATATAGCATTTGAAACATCATTTGATGCTCCTTTAAGTGCGTATGCAATATCTTTAACATTAACTTCTTTAAGAATTCTTTGTATAGCTGTGTCTTCAAGTCTTACGATATCATCAAATACGAACATGCTAGCTTTAATTTCTTCTGCTAATTCTATGTTATTTTCTTCAATATATTTAATAATGCTCTTTTCAGTTTTTCTATCAACATTACTTAATATATCTATTAAGCTGTCAACTCCACCTGATTTTTCAAGGTCTCTTTGACCTAATTTAGATAGCTTATTTGTTACAGCTTCATCTATAGCCTTTATAATATTAGGAGATATAGATGAAGTTCCCCCTATTTTCAGAGAAACTTCATGTTTTATATCATCTGGTATTTCACTTAAAACCACTGCTGCTTTATCTGGTTGAAGATGCGAAAGTATAATTGCTATCGTTTGCGTACTTTCACCTTGTATGCAAGATAAAATTTGCTCTGGTTCTGCCTTTCTAGCAGCCATAAATAATTTTGTACACGTATCATACTTTATACCTTCTAATATTTTATTAGCCCTTTGATTGCCAAGAGCTCCATTAAGAAGAGATTTTGCAAAGTCCATACCACCTTGAAGAACAATATCTTGTCCCTTATTAACTTCTATAAATTCTTGTAGAATCTCTCTTCTCTCTCTTGTTCCTACTTTATGAATATTTGATATCTCTACACCTATCTTTTGTATATATTGATCAGGCAAGTTTTTTACTATATCAGCTGCTACATCTGCACCTAGTGTAATTAATAAAATAGCTGCCTTTCTAGCACCTGTAACTTTTCTAACCTTTGGTATATCCCCCAAGTCAAATGCATTTCCTAAATTAACACTTTCTTTTTCCAATTATAAGCACCTCCCTTTGTATTACTCACTTAACCAATTTCTAATTAAGTCTGTAACTTGCTCTTTATTTTCTGATGCGTATTGTCTTACTTCTTCTTCTAAAGATATACTTTCTTCTTCTTCATCCTCAGTAGATCTAGTTTTTTCCATTTCTTGTATTTTTTGATTTATAATATCAAGATGTTCACTGTCGTCGAAATCTTCTTCAACAATATCTGAATTTTTCTTCTTCATGTACATATAAACTACTATTCCTACTATTAATAACAATAATATTCCTACTACAACTGCCACTATTTTCATCACCTTATTTATATCATCCTTAACTGCTAAATTGTCATCTTCATTAGCTAATGTATCAAATGGCATTCCAACAACAGATATACTATCTCCTCTATTTTCATCAACACCAATAATATTAGATACTATATCCTCTACTTGTTGCAGAGTCTTATTATTTAAATTTCCATTAATAGCAACTGATGCTGTAATCTTGTTAATTTCGCCCTGTGCCTTTATAGTTTTAGACTCTGTTCTTCCTGTTTCATATTCAATACTTTCTTCTCTACTTGTATTTAAGTTTGTATCATTGCCACCCACAGTGTTCATATTGTTATCAATATTACCACCAGCAGCATCATCTTGTGATGTTGTATTTTCTTTCTTATTCTCTTTTATTGCTACTTTATTTGGATCAATTTTTATTTCAGTAATTTCATTAGTATCAAAGTTTAAATCTGAATTTACTTTTACTACAACTTTACCTGACCCAAACATAGACTCAAGTACTGAAGATATAGCTCTTTCTAAATCTGAATTTAATTCTTTTTCTGCTTTTCTAGCGATGTATAGTCCACTTGAGTTGGTAGCTTGCTCTTTTCCATTTTCATCATATAAACCTTCAGATAAAAGATTCATATTTTGATCAACTACTTCTACATTTTGTTTGGGTATATTTTCACAACTTGCAGAAACTAAAGACATAATAGACCTTACTTGACTTATATCTAAACTTTCTCCTGGGTTTAGAGTTATAGTTACTGCAGCAGACCCTGGTTGAGTTTCCTTAGCAAATACAGATTCTTCACCATTTATAATCTGAACTCTTGCATCTGCCACTTGAGAAAATGTCTTTATAGTCTTTTCAATCTCGCCTTGTAGCATTCTTTGTTTCTTTATCTTAAACTCTTCATCTGTCATACCAAATGATGAACCTTCGTCCATAAGCTCATAACCTTTAGAACCATTAGATATATTTTCTGATAGTTTTAATCTTAATTCATCGACCTTATCCTTTGGAACAAGTATACTATCACCTTGTATTTTCATATCTATATTTTCACTTTCAAGTTCTTTAGTTATGCTTGCTGCATCAGTAGAATTCAAACCTGAAAAAAGAACTTTGTACTTGTTGTTATTCATGTACTTTACACCAAATACAATAGATAAGATTACTGCTACAGAAGCTATTACTAAAGCTAGCTTTTTAGTTTTACTTAAGGCTTTAAAGTCCAATATTTTTTTACTTATAAACTCTTTAATCTTATTTATAATATCCTTTACATTCATTTGCTCACTCCTTTATAAAATAAAACTATAGTTGAACTGAGCTTAACTCTTTGTATGCATCATATAATTTATTTCTCATTTCTAACATGAGCTGCATAGAAATTTGAGCTTCTTGAGTAGATAACATAACCTCATGCATTGTTATATCATCACCTTTTATAAGAGCTTCAATGTCATTATTAGCTTTAACTTGACTATCATTAACTTTATTTACTGCATTGTTTAATACATCTGTAAAATTAACCTTATCACTTTCATTTAAATTCTTATTTGTATTATCTATAGTGTTATTTTGAATCTGATTTAAAAACATCTTTGAATCAAAATTAACACTTGACATATTTATCAAACTCATTATTTGCACCTCCATATATTACTTTCCTATTTCAAGAGCTTTTGAAATCATATCTTTTTGAGCATTCAAAGTATCAATATTTGATTCATATGCTCTAGATGCAGATATTAAATCTGACATTTCTACTAGCAAATCAACATTTGGATATTCTACATATCCCTCTTCATCTGCATCAGGATTATTTGGTTCATATACCTTTCTAAGAGGAGATTTATCTTCTTCTATAGAAACAGCTTTAACTCCTAACATACCTAATTTTTCATCATAGTTTTCTTGAAAACTTGCTATCTTACGAACGTAGGCCCCTCCATTTTCAGTTCTAGTAGTTTTTACATTAGCAACATTCGAAGATATAACATCTATTCTTAATCTTTCGGCAGATAAACCACTAGCGCTTATTCTCATTCCATTAAAAACACTCATTTAATTACCTCCCTGATATTACACTTTTTGTCATAGATAATTTAGTATTTGTCAAACTTACAATTGCATTATATTGAAGGCTTGCAGCAGCTTGATTTACCTTTTCACTTTCTAAGTCAACATTATTTCCGTCTTCCCTTACTACGGAATCTTTATCAACTTTTACCTCAATTTTTGCATTATCCATTTCATTTTTTAAACTGTCCTCAAAAGTAACATACTTTCTTTTATAATTCGGGGTATTTATATTTACAATGTTGTTTGCTATAGTTCTATTTCTTAGTTCTGTAGCATCTAACCCCATTTTCATTAATCCATATATATCCATAGTCCATCTCCTGCAAAAACTTTTTATAATATTTTATTTAAATTTTAAATTTCCTATTGACCTATTATACTACTTTTCTCGACATTTTTCTACGTTTTTTGTTTTTTTCATATATTTTCATATATTTTTCGACATTCTTTTGCATAACTTTTATATGTATTCATTTTTATAAGTTGTATAATTTTGTATTTTAAATAAAAAAAGAAAATAGCCATTTTAAATTTACATAAAATGACTATTTCCTTTAATATATAAAATTTATATTTATTTTTACATTAATAGTAATTAATTTAAATTAAAATAAATTATAAATCTCAAGCCTTTTATAATTTATTTTAATTTTATGCTTCTAAATTTAGAATTTATATTGCAATATTAATTAGAATTCCAGTTTCAATATTATTTTCTATAGATATAAATCCTAATTCTTCATTTATAAAATCTTTATGTATAGAATCTTTATTAGAATATAGTTTTGATACAGCCTTATCAACACTATATTCTAAAATCATAAGTTTTGTTTTATATATAGATATCTTATTTTTTACTTGTTCTATTTTCTTAAGTGTTTCTTCTATTATTGATATTGTTCTTTCATCTTCTAGTTTATTATCAGTATTTTTACTCTTAATTTCTTCATATGATTTTAAATTTAATTCATCTTCTTTTTTAGCTAGTTGTTTTATTTTTACTTTTATATTTGATGATTCTTTTTTTTCATTTTTTATATTTTCAGAGTATATGTTTTTTGCATTTTGTAAAGTTTTTTCCATTTCATCAATTTTAGCTTCTTGAACTTGTATATCTGATATACGATTTTGTAATTCTCTTTGATTATAATTCATTATATTAACTTTTCTTTTTATTTTATTTATATTGTTTAATGAATTATTATCTTTATTGTATGTTTTTGCATTTTGTTGTTTTTGTATATTCATATTATTTAAGTTTATATTAACATATAAACTTAATTCCTGTAATTTATTTTCATTATTTACATTCATTCTTCTCTCCCATATATTACAAGCTTCATTTGATTTGATTTTTTTAAATACAATTGAACTAAAAACCTATAGTTGATAGTTTGTATTATTATTTAATCATCACAAAAATATAACACCAAATTTTACTACTATATATAATAAATATAATAAGTTTCACTATGGTTTTTATATCTAAAATCCTTGAAATTTATATTCATTATTATATTTACTATAGTATAAAGCTTATATTTTTAATTTCAAATACAAAAATCATATTTTTACGATAAATTTTCTTAATAATCCATTGATATTTTAATTAGTTCCTCTTTACCAAATCCCATAAAATTGGCTTATTAATTAACATATCTAAAAAAATGCCATTTACTTTTTTATTTTTTTTTATACTTATTTTTATATTTTTTATACAATTATATTCATTTAAAATATAACTATCTATTGTAGATTTCATATAAAATTCCTGTATACATTTTATAAAGTTTAACTTAGACCTATTATCAAGATCTTTTTCTTTAGCTATATATAAATCATATAATTCATTGGCGCACATATGATGTGCAACTATATTATTTTTAGTCTTACAACTTGTCATTATAGAATTATTTCTTACTCTTCTATTAAATAATTTTTTATCTACATATTTTACCCTATTCGCACATATATAGCTATTTACAGTTTTTATTACATCTTCATATATTAAATTATCTCTATATTTTATTTTAAATTTATTTAAAAAATCCTTATTAAAAAAATTTAAGCATGATTCATAATACATACCATGAGTTTCCATCATTTTATTAAATAAAATTTTACCACTACATATTTTTGAATCTAAAATATTACTTCTATCAATTTCACGTAAGTCAGAACTACTATATCCATCCTCATAAAGTACATTACTATCAAATGTTATAAAATCCAATTTGTTAATTTCACACTCTTTAAAGCATATCTCCATTGCATTAAGTTCTATATAGTCATCGCTATCTAAAAAATAAATATATTTTCCTGATGCCCTTTTCATACCTATATTTCTTGCAAATCCTGGACCTTTGTTCTCTTGATCGATTATTATTATATTATTATACTTTTTTTCATATTCTTTTAAAATATTTAAACTATTATCTGTTGAACCATCATTTATACATATAACTTCTATTTTATCTAGAGTTTGATTTACTACACTTTCTAAACATTGCTTTAAATATTTTTCTACATTGTATACGGGTATAACTATACTTACGTTTATCAAAAAAAACACCTCTCTTTATTACTTATAAATCTCCATTAATTCTTTATAAAAATTATAAAATTTTTCATAATTTTCATTTCTATTTGCATATAACAAGTATGATATATTTCTATTTACTAGAGGTGAGTTTATAAATTTTGATTCACTATTTTGTATATCCTTATATTTATTTAAGGAAAGATCAAATTTATTAAGTTCAAAATAATAAAGTGCCCTTTTATAATTAATCTCATCATGTAACTGTAATTCTGCCATTTTATAATTATTTGTAGCTATATTAACTATAAAACTTATTAAGTCAGTATTTTTTATAGAATTTAGATATAAAATTTCAGCTTTATATATATCCTCTATATATTCACTATTTATAACATGTATTATTAAATTATTATAATCTTTTGCTTGATTAAGTAAAGTTATATATAATAAATATGACTCTTCTGTTTTATATTCATCATTTATCGTTTTAGCTATTTTTATACTATTATTTAAATTATTACTTTCTGCTGCTATTAAATACAATGATTTTATATATATATCATCTAAATTCTTTGAATATTCTCTTAATTTATCTTCAAATCCTCTTTCGTAGTCTTTTCCTATATTTTGAAGTATATAATCTACAGTAAATTCATTTCCTATATTTTTATCTATAAGATATATGTTATCTCTTCTTTCAATAATCTTTTTTGCATTATATACACTTATATCACTTGTAAATATAAATTCGCAAGTATTACAAACTTCCTTTTCAAGATACATGTCTATATTGTGATTTAAATAATTACTTTTATCGGTATAATAATTTTTATTTTGATAATATGCTATTTGAGCACTATTTTTAAAATTATTTATATAATCTATTTTATCTATATCTTTAAATATTATTATACAATTTTTATTTCTTCTAACTAAATAGCCTAAAATATCTTTTGATTTTTTTGAATTAACTTCATAATTTATTATTCCATTTTCTTCATAATTATTTTCATGTTCTAAATTATCATTTTCTATTAAAGCTATTACTCTATTTTCACCTTTAAAATTCATACTTTCTTCTTTCGTTAATCCAAAAGTTATTAAAGTATGTGATATTTTATCTTGTAATTTATCTATTATATCGGTTACTTCTATTATTAAATCTTTATCATCAGTATTATTAATACATCTTTTATAATATTCTAAGGCTTCATCAGTATTTCCCACTACCAAATTTAAATATGCTATATTATAAAGTAAATCTGAATTTGTATTATCTATATTAAGCCCTTTAGTAAATTTTTCAAATGCATCTTCTATGTTATTTTCATTTAATGAAATTATTCCTGCAATTGAATAATAACTAGCATCTTTACCAGATATCTCTTTATATTTATAAAGTAATTCCTTAGCTTTTTCTAAATTTCCTTGTGAAATCATGTCTTCTATACTTAATTTTATTTCATTCTTTTTATCATTTTTATTAAAGCTGCTATTATGATAATTAGTTATATCCTTCTGTAAGAAATATTCAAATATTAATTTTTCCAATTCTTGTTCTTGACTTAATACTAATTCTCTTATTTTATTTAATGTAATCATATATGCTCTCCTTACAATACTCATCTATTACTTTAAAACTAATTTTATAGTTCTAGTCTAAAAATTTAATCATATTTTATAATAAATACATAAGATATAAAATTAAAGTACATTATACTATTATTTTATACCTTAGTTTATAATAGAAAAATACTCATATTCAAATATTCATTATCATCAAAACATATTGTTAGCATATTATATTTATTTCAAACTATAATATAAAGATAATTTATTTGCATAAATATCTGTACTTATGTCAACTATATCAGTATTATTATTTAAAAATTCTACAACTTCTTTTCTTATATTTTTCTCTTTCAAAAAGTCACATCTACTTAAAGTACTTTTTGCATGTAAATTTACATGTTGATATAGTGTATTTCCAACTTCTGTATTTATATCATAATTATAAATACAATATATTTTGTATAATTCTTTAAATACTTCAAAGTTTCCATATATATGTTTTTTATTAAAATTTGATGTCATTATAGAATTATTCCTAATTCTTCTATTAAAAAATTTTTTATCTATATATTTAATTTTTTTTGCCTTTAATAGACAATGACATGTATGAATCTCATCTTCATGGTATATTCCTTCTACAAAGAATAACTTATTTTTTCGTATAAATTCAGTATTATAAAAATTTAGCCAAACAGGTGCCTTATATCCACCACTCTTGTTAGATACTACATAAAACTCTTCACCTGTTAACATATATTTAGGTAGTAAATCACACCTATCATAATCCTCATTTATATCGTTACCTACATAATCTTTATCTAAAAAACATATTGCATCAAAAGTTACCATATCTAAATTGTATTTTTCACATTCTTTGTAACAAAGTTCCATAGAATTAGTATCTATAAAGTCATCACTATCTAAAAAGTATATATATTTACCTTTTGCTTTTCTTATACCCACATTTCTACTTGCGCTTAAACCTTTATTTTCTTGACTTATAACTATTATGTTGCTATATTTTTTTTCATATTTTTTTAATATTTCTAAACTAGAATCAGTAGAACCATCATTTATACAAATAATCTCAATATCATTTAATGATTGTTTTATAGCACTTTCTATACATTCTTCTAAATACTTCTCCACATTGTATACTGGAATAACTATACTGACTTTAATTATAATGTCCACCTTCTTTCTATAAACAACTCACTTTGCATGAGCTATGGGCTTGCTAAATATTTAATACTTCCAATGACTTTGTTCGTTACTTGAAGTCTTATATATATATATAATTTTTTTTACACATTATTTTTTATTTTTAAAATTATTTCCTCTACTGAGTTAGGGAAAAATACGCCTAGTTTACCAAATGCAGTATATAAATCATCTTTATTTTTATTTATTAAATTTTGAATACATATTGCATTTTTAGGACCTAGTATTTTACAAAATGTAATTATCGATGTTGATCTTAATGATATTAAAATTATATTTTTATCCTTAAAAAATGCTTCCATAGGTATGTTTTTATCTAATAAAAACATATTATCGTTGTTTAATATAAATTCATTTAAGTATTCATTATTTTCTCTAGGATGATATTTTATATAAATATTATGATTTAATTTTGTTGCATATTTAGATATTTTCTCAATAATATTTATATAATCATGTAAATTGTATTCATTAATTTCATAAAAAAAACTGCTATGCTCTAAAGCTATAAGTATACTATTATTTTTAATTTCATAAATTTTATTAGAGTATAATATAGTTATGGAATCATTTAATAAATTTTCTTCTATTTTATTATTTTTCTTATTATCTTTTAATTTATCTACTATTAAATTTGGATATAAAAAATATCTTTCTTTTATACAACTATACATTCCTAATAAATCAATACCTTCTATATTCATATTTAATTCTTCAGAAAAAGCATTAGCTAAATGGATTTCCATACCAAACTTATGGTTAACTATGTTATAATAATTAGCCATTCCATCTTCAACATATATTATCTTTCCATCTGTATTTAATCTTGTGGTTAAGATATACTGAGTTTTTACTTCAGATTCATTATTTACAAATATATTTTCATACTTATTATTTTCTAACAACTCATTTATATAAGTTAACTCTTCTATATAAGTTGTATCCTTTGGCAAATCAATTATATAAATTTTTTTGAAAATATATTTTAATTTTTTTATTAAATCATCACTTATATCAAATGTTTTATTTATAAAAATATGGTTATCAAATATTTTGTATTCATTACTAGTACATAAACTAACAGCTAATAATATATGATACAGTGTATGAACTATAAATAAATTTTTAGTATTATCCTTTTTTAGATTATTTAAATAATATAATTTAGGTGATTCTAATTGAATCCTTAAATCAATTGGAATATCTAAAATTACCTTTTTTATTTCATTAACAAAATATTTTCTTTCATTATATAAATTATAACTATCCATAAAATTTAAAATGTCATAAATATAGATAATAAAAGATTTATTTTTAAAGTTCTGTCTATTATTATTTATAAATATTTTTGTGAATGTTTCAAATATCTTTCCCCCTATAAGAATATTATCTTCTATTGTATTTTTATTTTTGATATATTTTATCTTACTAGCAAAATATATACTTTTTATGATTTGTAAGTAATCAAATTCCAATATATTTTTATCAAAAAATAAATCTAAATCTAATAAAAATTTATTTTTGTATATATATATTTGTCTATCTGTGCATATTTCTTTTTTATTTTCTAAATCTAAAATTAATATGTCTTCATTATCTGTGTAAATTTTACTAATATCATTTATTTCTTTTATATTATTTATATCTAAAAATGTTATATATTTACACAATTTTAAACTAATAATAAAATTTTTTATAAACCCATAATTATAATTTTTATATTTTACAACTTTTATATTTTCATATTCACCATATGATTCATATACTAAATTTTGATTGCATTTAGAATCATAACTAACAAATATAATGTTTATTTTTTTATTTATTTTACTCAAGATATAATTTATATTTTTATTTATTTCTTCATATAAATTACCAGTTTTTATAACTATATTTATTTCCATATAAGCTACCTCTTCTAAATTTCATAATAATCCTAAAATTCTTAACCTTTATCAATTCTAAATATTTTAATAAACTTATAGTAATCTATTTATAAATTTTATTTAATTTCATATACAGCCGTTTTAAGATTATTATCACGGTAATACAAACTTATGAACTATCTTTTACTTTTAGATATTACACTTAATGCAACAATTTATCTATTTAAAAATTTTAGTCTTTGTTGTGAATCAAACATTATATCTTTATCTTCACAATTATATATTATTTTTTTATAAAAACTTGTTGCTTCATTTATTTCTCCTATGGATTCTTTTAGATATGCTATATTAAACATAGTATTATAGTTGACTTCTAGAAGGGTAGCTTCTTTAAATAATAATTCCGCTTCTTTAAAGTTTCCATTGTGCATAGCTATAATCCCCTTCATATTTAATATATCATTATCTTTACTAAACATAGTTTCATACTCTGTTATCATCGACGTAGCTTCATCCAAGTTATTAGACTTTATGCTATTTTCAACAATAGATTTGTATTGTTTTTTTAATGTTTTTAATTCTTCGCTTTCCTCAAATTCAGATTCAAATTTATTTATTAATATTTCTATACCATCATTATATTCTCTATAATTATTTAATAATTTTTTCATATTATTTATATATTTTAATAAATCTTTATTTTTATTTTTTTCTAAAATATTAACTTTCACTATAAATATATCATCTTTATCCTTAAGTATATTTAAAAGTTCTTCATCAGATAAATCTTGATTATATATATTTTTTATATAATCATAGCTATACTTTACATATAATAAAAATAATTTCTCATATTTATCATTTTTTAAATTTCCATATTTTAATAAGGCTTTAGATAAATTAGAATATATGCTTAACTTTTTATTATCTAAAGTATTCTTTAATGAAATTAAGTAATTATATAGTTTTAATATAAATTCTTTCTTATTTACAATTAAGTAAGTTATATATTTTTCAACTTTAAAATAACTTATATTTATTAAGATTTCTTCTATTTTAAAACCATCCCTTAATGCATAATATAGTACTTCTCCATAATAAATATCATCTTCTTTTAATAAAATATCTTTATAATTTGATAATGATATTTTTTTACCTAATCTTAAACTATTTAAAATACCATAATTACCTTCTATATTTGAAAATATTTTATAAATATTTTCTTTTTCTTCTTCTTTTAATGTCTTCAAAAATTCCTCTAAGTGATATTTAAAATCACTTTTACTGTAGTTAAATTTAGGGTATTTATTATAAAGTTCAAGTATTTTTTCCTCACTATTTAATTTATATAAAGCTTTAAAAACTATATAATAAACATTTTTTATAGCTTCTTCACTTAAATCATCTAAACTTCTTACTATCTTATCATACATTTCTAATTTATCATAAAGCTCTATAATTGCAGATTTTACAAGTTCTTTATTTTTACCCGTTTCTAAAGTAGCCTCCATACTATTAGCTTGTGTTGATATATTATAGTTATCTAAAAGATATAAATATCTTTCATAATTTTTAATACTTTCTTTATATTTGCCTAAATTATTTTGACTTGTAGCTAAATAATAGTATACATCTATATTTTTTTTATCATTTTTTATATATTTTATACATAAATTCTCACATTTTATATATAACTTCAATTCTACATACAATCTAAGTAAAGTGCCTATTACAAATAAAGGAATTTTATCTTGTTTATTATATAAATCATATGACTTTTCTATATAATAAAGTGCTTCATTAATTTTTAAATCCGTAATATAAGTTTTACCTAATTGATAATTATTATATGGATCATTTGGATTTTTTTGCATCTCTTCTAATAGTAACTTCATATTTCTTTCAGCTTTTTTTTCTCTAATCTCCTCATCACTATACATATACCCATAGTGATAAAAAGATGCTATATCATTATATACAGGCTCCTTATATTTTGGTTGTTCGTGTATTGCGCCATCATATCTAAAACCATCTACATTTTTAAAAATTCTAGGAATAGATGCTAAACTATATTTGTTATTATTTTCATCAAAAGTGTTTTTTAACTCTATTGTTGCACAGTTGAACTTTTTGTGGTTATCTGAATTAAAAAACTCTTTTAATTTATCATAATTAATTAATTCTTCATCTGCATCTAATATTAAAATCCAATCCCCACTTGCATAGCTTATAGATATATTTCTCATATCTGCAAAATTATCATTCCACTTTGAAAAATAAACTTTATCAGTATATTTTTTAGCTATTTCTACAGTACTATCAGTTGACCCTGTATCTAGTATTATAAGTTCAGTATCTATATCCTTTCTTAAATCATTTAATGCATATAGTGTTTTATCTAAATATCTTTCTTCATTTTTTACCATCATTACAATACTTAATAACATATTTCTTCTCCTTATAGTTATCAAATTTAAAAATAAAGAGTAAAGCATATGCTTTACCCCTTAGTTTTAAATTTAATATTATCTTAATAATTGAGAAACAGATTCTGGTTGTTGCTTAGCTTGAGAAACCATAGCTTGTGATGCTTGATTTAATATGTTTAATTTAGATAATGTAACCATTTCTTTAGCAACATCTACATCTCTTATTCTTGACTCTGCAGCAGTTAAGTTTTCAGTACTTGTAGTTAAGTTATTTGCAGTATATTCTAATCTATTTTGCATAGCACCTAAATCTGATCTTGCATCATTTATTGATTTTAATGCATCATCTACTTTTGTAACAAAAGCTTGTGCTTCAGCAGTATTTGAAATACTAGTTGAAGTTAAACTTAGCTTATTTGCTATTGATGATAAATCTGCAGTTTCTACTTTTCTTGTTTCTGAATTAGCTCCAGCTTGGATAGTAAATGATACGTTAGCTTTATTTAATAATTGTTTTCCATTAAATTTAGTTTCTTCTGATATCTTCTTCATTTCATCTTGTAATTGTGTTAATTCTGCTTTTACTTTAGTTCTATCTTCTTCAGATAATGTGTCGTTACCAGCTTGTACTCCTAACTCTCTCATTCTTTGAGCTATGTTTCCAGCTTCTTCTAAAGCTCCTTCCGCAGTTTGAACCATAGATATACCATCTTGTACGTTTCTTTCAGCTTGTTCCATACCTCTTATTTGAGCTCTCATTTTTTCTGAAACAGCTAGTCCTGCAGCATCATCTCCAGCTTTAGTTATTCTTAAACCTGTAGATAATTTTTCCATAGAAGATCCTGCTAATGCAGTATTTTTAGACATTTGGTTTGTTGCTATCATAGCATTTAAGTTTGTATTTATTCTCATTTGTGTACTCTCCTTAGTTTTTAATTTTTGACATCCTTGTCATTTTATTTTAAATACTTGGCCAAGTATTTCTTATAATATATATATACGGTATATTTTTTTAATACTTTATACTTTTGCATTAAAAATATTTATTTTTTGTTGGTTATTATTTATATAAGTATTATTAGTTATTGTAGAAAGCTTTTGTTTTTGTATTTCTAGTTTTATTTTAATCATATTTTGATTTAATAAATTTTTTATAGTTTTGTCTAAATCAATTATTCCAATATTAATCATTAAATCCTTAAAATTTTTATTATTTTTTTCTTCTTGTAAGATTTTTTCTCTTTTTTCAAAAAGAATTTCTAATTCTTCTATTTTATCATCTTTTAAACACTGTATAATTTCTAAAGTTATTTTTTTATATAATTTTATATTATCCATAGTTTATCTCTTTCTACTATGCTTGTGCAAAGTAATTCATTTGTGAATTAAGCTTGTTCATTTGTGATTCTAGATTACCAAATTTTAAGTATAACTTGTCTTCTTTGTCATGCATTTTACTTTTAAGATTTTTTATAATATCTGCTTGTCTTTTTAATTGTTCTGAGTAAAAGTTGTTTGCTACAGATGCAGTTTTTTCAAGTCCAGCTTTTTGGGCAAATACAGATGAAGCCCCTCCAACATAATTTTTTACAGTTGATTTCATCTTTTCCATCATACTATTTGAACCACCTGCAAAAGCTTTATAAACCTTTTGTGAATCATTTTCAAGTGCTTCTGTAAATTTAGATTCATCTAAAGATATTTGACCTCTTTTATTATAATCTTCAGCAGTTGAAATCCCCATTTCATTAAGAATATTCATTTTGTCTCCAAATATAGCATTTTGCATTGAATCCATGAATCTTCTCATTTCAGAGTCATTTCTAAGTATTCCTTGCTTTGCTTTTTTCTCCCAGTCTTTAATTTCATCTTCACTCATTTCTTCTTTTTGAGCTTCTGTTAAAGGTGAATAATCAGAGTCTTTTTTCTCTGTTACAAGGTCATATATTTTGTCCATGATTTTATTGTAATCATCTACAAAAGTTTTCATCTTTTGTACTACACTACTTGCATCTTGTTTAGATGTTATTTCAGCACTACCTATTGAATTAACAGTGTATTTTATATTATCTATAGTAAATGTATTACTTTCTTGGCTAAGAATTTTTTTAAACGTTCCATCTTTTGATGATACTTCTATTTCTGAATTACTTCCTTTTGCTCCATTTTCATCAAATTTAACTAAGTTTCCACTACTATTTTTAGTTTTTAAATCTAAAAAATCTAGTGCCTTACTAGAACTGCCATCTCCTCCAACTATTTTAAATTTAGTATTTGAACCTGTATCTTTAGTTTCTACAGTGAATTTACCTGTCATTTCACTATATGATGCTTTAATTTTACCATCGACACTATTATTTATTTTAGTTATTAAAGTATCTATAGTGTCATCAGCTTCTATAGTTATATCACTAGAGTAAATTGTATTTCCAGTATCATCTTTTCCTAATTCAAATTTAAACGGTTCTCCTTCTTTAGCTCCTAAACTTACTAATTTACTTTCTTTTTTTAAGCCTTCTATAGAAGATTGAGCTTTTGCTGTTTCTGCTAACTTTTTTACATTAAATTTGTAATCTACATTAGTAGCTCCTGCGTTCCCAGTTGCGCTTATTACACTGCTATTTGAACTTGTGATTGATAAAGTATTCCATGCACTATTGCTTAAAATAGAATCTTTAGATGTTAATGAAAAGTATTTATCATTAAAGTCAATTATATCTGACATTACTTCTCTATATATTTCTTGTTGCCACTTTACAGTTTGTTCTTTTTGTTGAGCTTTGTCTATTTTTTCTTGATCTGCTGTAAGCATAGATTTTACCATTGCATCCGTATCCATACCTGTTGCAAGACCTGATAATCTTATACTACTTATACTTGACATAAAATCCCCCTACTACTTTCCTGATTTTATCTTTGCATCTACCTCATACCACATATCTCTTATTTCTTCTATAAGCGAAAGAGTATTATCTATTATAGTGATATCTTTTTTTATATTTGCTTTTGCAAGTTCATTTTTTATAAAATCATATATGTTATATAAATCTTCCATATACTTTGTGTTTTTATCCATAGTTATCATAAGTTCTAAAAATATATCTTGAACTCTAACTAACTCTTTATGCGCTCTTGCTATATCTTTGTTTAAAATAGCCATCCTAGCTATTTTTGTATATTTTACTGCACCATCTAATAACATAAGTAGTAATTGTTGACTTGATGCCATATTTACAGAATTTTGCTTATATATATTATACGGGTTAGATGTATACATACACATTCCTCCTATTTTAAAATATTTAATAGACATTCTGATGTTACAATTGCATTTGAATTTTCATTTTTTACTTTTTCGTATACTTCTTTTCTAAGTATTACTTTTTCCTTAGGTGCTTTTATAGAGATTTTTACACTTGATGTATCTATTTTTTCTACTGTTATTTCTATATCATCACCTATTAGTAATGACTCACCTTTTTTTCTTGAAATTACTAGCATATTATCACACCCTATTCTAATGGTTCTTTTATTTTATATTTATCATCTTGAAGTATTAATTGTTTACCTCTATTATTTTTTATGTTTATTATTATAGGTGCTTTTAAATTTGCTGTACTGTCTTTTAATGATTTTCCTAGTGTTATTAAACATATTACTAATACATCTTTTTCATCTTTTATATCTAATTCTTTTATAAATTCATCATCTAAATCTATTTCATAGTCTTTTTTTATATCAAACGGAGATATAGAAATAAACCCTATGTTTGAATCTTCTTTTGATACTATATGGTAAAATCTTTTTATACCTTCTACTATATTTACGTTAAAATATCTATAGTTTTCAAATCCAGGTATACCTTTTTCAAATAGTATTTCCATATTAACCTCCTAATTATCTTATATAGTCTAATATTGTAGGTTGTATTAACTTAGCTCCCACTTGTATTGATGCTTGATATACAAGTTCCAAAGATTTTAATTCTATAAATTTTTCTACATGATCTGTATCTTGATCTAAAGAAAGTACATTTTTCATATTTATTATATTATCATCATTAAATTCTTTTATTTTTTCAGCTGTACTTACTTTAACTCCAAGAGATGTTCTTTCATTAACTACATGATCAAATAATTGATCTATTTTGCCTTTTGTATTGTTTAGTAACTCTTCTTTTGCAGTTGATGCTGTTTGCTCATCACCATTTGCTATATTATTCATAAGTGTAGATAAATTATTTATTTCATCTAATAAGTTTATGTTATTTCCATTTCCATCTTTTATGTTGAATATTTCTCCAACTGAAACATTGTAGTTAATAGTAACGCCACCAGATATATCTGCCTTTAAGGCATCTGTATTTGGTATTACTTGCCCATTTTTATCTTTACTAAATTCTAATTTAACGCTTCCATCAGGATTTTCCACTACTTTAAGTGGTGCATCATCTACATTAGTTCCAGCAAATAGATATTTCCCACCATATGTTGAGTTTAATGTATCTGCCAATTGCTTTATTTTTTCATTTATATCTGCATTTAAAGACTTCATTTCATTTTGTGAATACGTTCCATTACCAACTTTCAAAATAGTTTCCTTTATTTCATTAAGTAAATTCCCCGTACTTTCTAATGCTCCATCTGTAGTATTCATCCATCCAACAGTTTCATCTATATTAGAATTGTATTTTTCAGTGTATTTTATTTCATTATTCATATTCATTATTCTTATTGCTTTATGTGGATCATCTGATACTGTATTTATTACTTTTCCAGTACTGATTTGTTGGTTTATTTTACTCATATTAGTTAAGTTATTTTGAGTGTCATACATATGACTTCTTATCATAGATGAATTTGTTATTCTCATTTTGTCCTCCTAATTATCTAACTAAACTGTTTACTACAACATCTAATAAAGAATCTATTGTAGATATTACCTTTGCACTTGCATTATATGAATGTTGGAATTGTATTAAATTTACCATTTCTTCATCAAGAGATACCCCTGATACATTAAGTCTTAAGTTATCTATTTCTTCTAATAGTTTACTTTGATTTTTTTCATTTCTTATTACTTCTTTTGTTTCGTTTCCTAGCTTTTGTACTATATTGTTGTAATAATTACCTATAGTTATATCTTCACCATCTATAGTAATTTTTTCGTCTTTTAATTTGTACATTTTTTCTGCTTTTTCTGCAGTTATAACTAAGTCCTTAGGATTATTTACTAATTTATCATTAGCTTTAATGATAGGGTCTCCATTATCATTGAATATGAATATTTGTTGATCAGTTGCATTAACAGTATTATCATTAAAATCTCTACCATTCATAACATTATTAACACCTTTAGTTAAGCCTTTTGCAAGTTCTTTTAAGTTAGATGTATATTCTGATATTTTATCAATCATATCTAATGACCCTTGAACTTCACCTGATACATTCCCAATATTTTTTAGTTCATCAAGTGTTACTTCTGTTTTATTTTCTAATTTGTCATTTATTAACTTTTGAACTTCAGTATTTTCTATATTTAGTTTGTGACTTAATTCATCAATTACACTATCTCTTTTATCCATAAGGTCATTAGGAGTTTTCCCACTTCCTTCGATAAGCTTTATATCTTTATTTAAGTCTCTAATTTGATTTATCATATCATTTATTTCTACTACATCATCATTTAGCTTTTTCTCAGCTTGAGTAGCTAATTTATCTAACTTTTCTTTTACGTCACTTATATTAGTAGCTAAATACTTAGCATTTTGTATTACTATATCTTTTGCTCCTGTATCATTAGGGCTTTTGCTAAGTTCTTGCCAGCTTGAGAAAAAGTCACTCATAGATCCTGATATTGCTGAATCTGATGGTTCATTAAATATTTTTTCTATATTTGTATAGTGTTGATATTTTATACTAATTTCTCCGTAGTTATGCGATTCACTTCTATATTGAAAATCATAAAATGTATTTCTTATTCTTATTACATCTGTAGCTTGTACTCCAGTTCCTATTTGCCCTGGACCCATACTACTGTTATAACCAGGATTACTGTATGCATTTTTTGCACTTTGCTCTACTCTTTGTCTAGAATACCCTGGTGTATTTATATTATTTATATTATGTGATGTCGTTTGTATAGATGCTTGGCTTACACTCATACCCGTTCCTGCTGAGTGTAAGCTACCTATTAATCCTGCCATAAATTCCCTCCAAGTTTTACTTACCTACTTTTCCATATGCATTATAAACACCTATATCTTTATTCGGTTTTATAAAGTTTATCATTTTTTTTGTGAAAAATAGTCTTTGTTTTATAAGAGTTTCATTTGATTGTTTTTGAATCTCTACCATTTTTATTGTGCTTACTATTTCTTCATATGCACTCTTTATATTTTCATCATCACAGTTTGAAACAGCATCTTTCATGCTAGTTTCACTTCCCATAATGTTTCTTCTTTGTATTTCAATTTTTGCTAATTCTTTAGATGTTTCATCTAATTTTGAAGCAATCTTGTCCATTTTTATTATCTCTTTATTTATAATATAATCGTACTGTTCATCTAATAATGTAAGTAGATTTTTTAAAATGTTTTTTTCTTCATATATTATTACTTTAATATCAGGATTCAATTAAATCTCCCCCTTAGTACGTTCTATAATCTTTTTAGCTAATTCATTTGAGTCAATTCTATAAGTATTATTTTCTATTTTGCTCTTTATTTCAGCTATTTTCTCTAATCTATCTTTATCTTCACTCGAGTTTACTTTATTTAAATACATACCTAAATCTGATATTTCAACAGTATCTCTGTTATTAACTTTTAATGTTTGTTTTATTTCTTGCTTACTTCTTGTATATATATTTTCTATTCCTTTACACTTTACTGAAGCTATATTCATAAAAGCCTCCTTTTTTCATTGAATCTTCTTAATTTTCATCATCTGTTTTTACATTAGATAATCTTATTGCCAGTTTATTATCTAATATCATACTTTCTCCACTTGCAATTAACTTCCCATTTACACTAATGTCTAATGCTTCTTCTACAGGCTTGTCTAGTACTATGACATCTCCTATTTTATAATTAACTATTCTTCCAATCTTCTCCTTAGTTGATCCCATTGATACAGATACATCCATTAATCCTTCCATTATATCATTTACAGCACTTAGTGGTTGTTTTTCAGTTTCTACTAATTGCTCAAACTTTACTTCATATATTTCATCAGTTTTTATTGAATTTTCCATATTATCCTCCCTTACATATAAATATCTAATAATAATCCGTTTATTTCATCTATTTGAGATGCTATATTTATATTGCTTTGTTCTTCATAAATTAATTCTCTCGTCATATTCTCCAATTTTTCATTTATGGTATTTACTGTTGTAAAATAATTTCTATCCCAAAAACTTGTATTTTTATTTATATCATATATATAGTCAACTACAGATTTAAGATAGTCTTTTATTAACTTTTTATATTGTATAACATCGCCATAACACTTTGTTGCAACTAGTTTTTCTCCAGTTTTTTTAATTTCCGTCATTTGTAACTCTAATTCTTCTTTTGTTTTTGCCCTACGAGCTAAGTTAAAACTATCACTAAAATTAGCTTTTTCTTTACTACCTTTACTTTCTACACTTAAGTTTCTATTATGGGTTATGCTTCCTACTTTCATTTGACTCTCCTTTCTTTGTAGTTGTATGATATATATCTATCCCTTGTAATATTTCATAACTTTAGGCACGTAATTTTGAGTTTCCTTAGGCATTTTGTAAATATCATCTATAGATTTTACACCTCTTTTTGCCATTCTTGTTGGACCTCCATTGTATGCCATAAGAGCCATTTCTACATCTCCATTGTACTTATCTAAGTATTCTTTTATGTGTCTTGTTCCTCCATCTATATTTTGTTCAATATCAAATGGGTCAGTTACATCAAGATCTCTACAATTTTCTGGCATAAGTTGCATTAAGCCTTTTGCCCCTGCCTTAGATACACAATTAGGATTAAAGTTTGATTCAACTTTTATAATTGCTCTTATTAAGTTTTCATCTACTCCATATTTTTTAGATGATATGCTTATAGCTTTATCTATTCTTTCATTCACACTCTCGTCTTTATTTGAACTTTCAACTTTATTTGTATTTTGAGTACTATTTAAGGTTTCTAAACTATTTTCAATATTATCTAAAATATCACCTGATTGATAACTATTGTTATTTTTATTTACTTCTGATACAGCTTTAAGAAGACTTATTAAAACAATATCAAAAGCATTACTACTTGATGATGAATTACAACTACATCCACCTGTCAATGATGACATTGATGTTAAATTGCTTATACCATATATGCTGTTAGTCACTATTATCACCCCACGTAATTCTTATAATACTAATTTATACGGTAACATTACATTTTTCTTTAACTAGATTTATTATTATGATTAAAAAAAATAAGTAGATAGTTTATTTAGCTATCTACTTATTTCTTTATTTTATATTATTTTTTCTTATGTTTCTCTTATTAAACATTGATAATAATCCTAATGATCCTATTCCACTTAATGTATATGACCCTAATCCACCATCATAAGTTTTAGTATTTTCTTCTTTAATAGTATGTACTATTTAAAACAATCAGTCCTGATAAAAACAATGACGATAATTTTTTGTTCATATCTTTTCATCCTATTTTCATTTACGTATTATGCATTACAACTTTTATTATATTTCATTTCGTTCTGTTTTTATAGTATTTTGTGGTAAAATGCCGTTCTCCACTTGTGATACTTTTGCTTACAATAAATAAAGCCTCTTAAAGTACATATACTAATTTTGTATTTTAAGAGACTTTTCAAAATATATATTTAATTATGGTCGCCTTGCATTTATAAACTTTTTATCATAGTATCCTGTTAGTGTGGATTTTATAACTCCCTTTTTAGAGTTTGCTGCATGTATAAATTCATTATTTCCTATATACATTCCAACATGACTCACTTTACCTTTGTCCATAGTATCAAAAAATACTAAATCTCCTGGTTGCAAATTCTCTCTAGAGACAGCTTGTCCAACTTTACTTTGATCCTCTGATACTCTTGGTATATCTTTGCCTAATGCATTTTTATAAACATATCTAACAAGACCTGAACAATCAAAAGAATCTGGTCCATTAGCCCCCCATACATACGGTTTACCTACTTGTTCTTTTAATAATTTTATAGCTTTATCCATATTAGGATTGATACTTTCTGTATTGTTATTTACAGATGTAGTAATACTAGCAGATATATTGCTATTTACATTTGAGTTTTGATTATTAATTTGTATAGTTTGATTGTTACTATCTAAATTATTATTTATATTTGAATTACTTTCATATATCCTATTTTGATTAATTAGTCCAGTTAAAGTTACTATCATACCTAAAGAAGAAACTCCACTGTTACTACATGAACGATCACTACTGCTACTACCTAACAATCCTATAGAGCTTTGAAGTAGTTTACTAAAAGATTCATTATTTGAAACAGATTTACTAGTATTTGAATTATTTATCTCATATAACATAGTATTTAATATAATTCTACTTATATCACTCATTTATATTTAGCTACTCTTTGTATACTTGAATATATCTACAATAAACTAAAATTCATATTATTTCTTTTAGATATTATAATGAGTAGCAACTCCTTTCTTTATTTTTATAGTATATTTGATAATATTATTATATTTATTATTATAACATACACAAGATTAAAATTTCTATCTAGTGAATTTTTAGATTTACTCGTTATACTAATTAAATATAATTCTTGAAAACACTAGAGTATAACAAGCTACTTTTTTATAGTTAAAAGATTTATATAGTAATCTCAATATACTTAACAAAATAGCTATCATAACAAATTAGTTTAAAATATATACATCATAGTTATAATTAATATTGTTAATATTATAATTCCTAGACTGTTCTCACTTATTTTATTAAAAATCATATGTAAGTATAAATTCATATAATAATATATACCATATTCATTTTCTTTTTTTATATCTTCTATGATAGCTTTTTTTATTATCGCTTGATGTTCTGTAATTTTACTACTTACAATTTGTTGTTCTATTTTTTTTAATTCTTTATCTAATATTTCTTCTTTATATTTATAATCTTTAAATGGTTCTTTTAAATATTCATATTCTCTTATTTCTTCTTTTAAATTCGGGTATTTTTCACTTATAAATTTTTCTTCAGATTTAGTTAGAGTTTTATTCTTAATTATTTTTAGTGCAATTAATCTCAATTTTTCATTATCTTTTTTATTGTTATTTAAAAATTTTTGAACTTGTTCTATTCCTGCCATTTTAAACTTAATTTCAGTTTTACTTAATATATTTTTTTTACTATCTAGATTTTTAATTTCTTTAGATAGTAATTGCTCTCTTTCCTGTTGTGTTTTACAATTCTTTAAATCTATTTTTAAATCATTAATATACTTTAATGTTTGTTGTGACATCTGCTTTATATGAGGGTACTTTTGTTTTAAAAAGTTTTCTTGATTAGAAGTAATTTCTTCTCCTTTAACTATTTTTAATGCTATTTTTTCTGCATTATCAAGTTCAGACTTTATATTTTTACTAGACTTTATCATTTCCTCCATAATTGTCGCTTTTATCTTAGATTGAAGCTCAGATAGATATCCATTTTTAGCTGTATTTGAGGTTTCCTTAGAAAATTTAAATAGTAATTGTTCTACTTCATCATGGTCTTTACATAGTTTTAATTCTTTTATAATGTTATTGTAATCTTTTAATGATTCTTCTGCCATTTGCTTCATATCTGGATATTTCTTTGATATAAATTCTAAATCTTTCTTACTTACCTCTTCACCTCTAACTATTTTCACACATATTAATTGTGCTTTTTCTATTTCTTCTTTTATTTTATTAAGAAAATTTTTAGCTATTGGTTGCTCAAATTTATCTATTTTTTTCATTTTAGGTGATGTATTATTCAATATATTATTATTTTCCATATTTATATTGCTATTTCTAAATGGATTATTATTAATACTATTCATTTTTAAAATTTCCTTTACTAACTGTTTGAATAATTTATAAAGTTATACTATATAAATTAATATACGGATAAAAGATACATATCATAATAGTTTGATTTTTATATTAATCTAATTTCATTGCACATAAAAAATTCGCTTCGCCTGAGCGACGTGTCGGCGAAACACTTCATGTCGCCAACGACTTCGTCCGTTGCTCGAGCCACTGCGTGGGCGAAGCATTTCAAAATCTTTTTTACGCTCAAAACCAGTTGATTGATATTACTTACATTCAGAAGTTATCCACATTTTTTAAAATATTATAATATCCTTAAGCGTAAAAAAGGTAAGCCATATTCATATAACTTACCTTAATCTTATCTATATCTCTATACTTTCATTAAAATCAACTATTAATACCTTTGCATCACAGTTTTTCTCAACTTCTATTTTAAAGTCTTGTGGCGACTGTGCTATTGGTGGCCATGTGTCATAATGTATCGGTATAACTACATTTGGTTTTAACATTTTAACAGCTTCAATAGCTTCCTCTGGTCCCATAGTAAAATTATCTCCTATTGGAAGTAAGGCATAATCTATATTATTCATTCTACCTATTAATTGCATATCTCCAAATAATGCAGTGTCTCCTGCAAAGTATATAGTTTTTCCGTAAAAATCTATTATAAATCCACAAGCAACTCCTCCTTCTATACCTGCACTGTGTATTGCTTGTGTAACCTTTACAGAACCAAATTCAAAGTTAAATTTTCCACCTATGTTCATTCCATGAGAATTGCAACCTTTACTTTCTGCCATGTTTGCTATTTCTGCTGTACTTATTATTGTTGCACCAGTTCTTTTAGCTATTTCTATAGCATCTCCTATATGGTCAAAGTGTGCATGTGATACTAATATATAATCACATTCTACTTCATTTGGATTAGTTTTATTTACTGGATTATCTGTAAAAAATGGGTCTATTAATATAGTTACATTATCTTTTATTAATGAAATGTTAGCATGACCGTTGTATTTTAATTTAATCATCTGTATTCCTCCGTTTTATTTATATTGTAAATTATACCATATAATATATTTATTAAAATAATATAATCTTGTTTATATTTTACTTTTTATAACACTTGGTTATTATAGACTGTACAATATATGTTATATTCAAATTATACTTTTAATTATCATTAAATTTAGTTGGTAAAATAGCCTTACAATTATATGCTTCTTTTAATTGCATTACTACATTGTCTATATGCTTCTTTTAATTGCATTACTACATTGTCATTATCATTCATTATATCACTTGCACTAAATAATATATTTCCACTTACATTTTCATACTCTCTATTTATTTCTATTTGTTTATAAATCTCACTTGCTATATCTAAATCATTTATATTTTGACCTATATAAAGTCTTACTCCACTATCTTTGACTACATCATTCCACCAACTTACCATAACCTCATAATTACTATCATTATTATCTGTACTCCAGTAAATTTGAGGAGCTATATAATCTATAGTATTCTCATCTATCCATGTTAAAGTATCCATATAAAGATCATAATAACTTTCTAAGCTATTTGACTCTGAGCCAATTAAATCACTACTTTTATTTTTCCAAACTCCATATGGGCTAACTCCAAACTAAACTGATGGTTTTGTAGATTTTATTACTTTGTATATAGTTCTTATAAGATTATTTACAGCTTCTCGTCTATTATTTGCAACTTCCCCTTCTGGTAATGGATAATCATAAGGGTAAAAATAATCATCAAAATGTATTCCATCTACATCATATTTTTTTATTATCTCATAAACTGTTATTGCAACATATTCTATAACTTCAGGATTTTCAGGGTCATAAAATAATGCATTGTTAAATTCTAATACCCACTCTGGTTTTATTCTAGCAGGATTGTTTGGTGCTAATTCATTTAAATCTGTTCCTTGTGTTGTTATTCTATATGGGTTTAGCCAAGCGTGAAATTCCATATCTCTTTTGTGGGTTTCTTCTATCATAAATTGAAGTGGATCATATCCTGGATATTTTCCTTGCTCTCCTGTAAGATATTTAGACCATGGATTTATATATGATTTGTATAATGCATCTGAAGTTGGCCTTACTTGGACAAATATAGCATTTATGTTTAATGAATCTAGTTTATCTAATATTTCTATAAATTCTTGTTTTTGAGCTTCTGTGTTATCAAGTGTTTTAGGCCAGTCAATATTATATACACTTGCTATCCATACTCCTCTAAATTCAACTAATGTACATCTATTATACATTTATATCTCCCCTTATAAACTTATTTTTTCTGCCTCCTTTTTTAATACTTTATATATTTCATTTTGATGTAATATTTTATGTTTTGGCTATGTTTTAAATGAATGTTGAAAATGATACAATATAATTAACTTCACAATTGTTATATATTACGAAACGTAAACTAAGATTGATATGGGGGCATATATGGATAAAAAAAATGATAATATAGCAAAAAAGATGTATATTAAAATATTGATTGTACTATTTTCAGTTAGTGCAGTAGTTGCAATTGGAGGTAGAATAGTTAAACAAATACTACGAGGATATGGTTATGTTTTTCATTCTTGGTTAAATGTTACTTATTTAGTAGCTTGGGTATTAATGATAGGTCTAATTTTAATTATACCTTTTACATATTTAAACGTATGGCTTGGAGGTACTATTATACCGTTTGTCTTATTTGTTGCATTTATTTGGGGAACTATTGGATACAATGAAGAAATTAGAAAAGGAGAATACATTGTAACTGAGACACAACAAATAGGTGAAAAAGCTATTCGATACTATGAGAATATTAACATCTTTTTTATGAAATTTCATCACGAGGAATATGTACGATAACATTTATAGAAAAGAAAATTTATATTATACTTATCTTTACTATAAATATTTTTCAATAGTATTTTTAAACATAGATTTAAATTACTCAAGTTAATAAGTTGAGAATTAATTATAAATAGAAAAATTGGGGGATTATATGGGAAAAGTAATTAGGTTAAGTTTATTTTTAATTGCTATATCATTGTTTTTAAAAGGGTGCAGTAATTCAAAAGAAGATATAACTTTGGATATTAATAAAAATGAAAATATCATTGAGACTAATAATATTAAGCAAATTATTTCTAATGATATTCATTTAAAAGAAACCGAAGAACAAGAATTGATAAATATAATAGAATCAGTAGAAAAAAATAAACCTACTATGTCAGATGAAGAACGATATGATTTAAGAGCTGATATATTCTCTAATTTAAATCAAGACCAAGTTCTTAAATTTGATGACTGTTATACTGTATTAAGCCAAGTTATTTTGGATGATAGATATAAAGAATTATTTGATAAGGAAAATAATCGATGGGATGCTTATGATAATAATGATTTATATGGAATCGTAAATATCATAAGATACGTATCTAATTCAGTAAAAAACCAAGCGTTTAAAAATGATTTAAATAGAGTTGAAGCATTGTGTTTATATGGATTAGAAAATAGAGATATAATTGCACTTATTGATGCAAGAAGAATAATGCGAGATATTAAATATCATATATTTGAAGTTCCATATTTTAAAGAGGGAGATGCTATAGTTGAAATAAATGAAGAAGATTACAGCATATATTATGGAGCAAGTGAAATATTAGAAGGAGATAGATATAAAACAATGGGTATATATAGATATAATTAATAGGAGTTTTACTGAAAAATATGAGAATGTCTATAGATTTGTGTAAATAAGATTTTTTATAATTTATATTACTGGAAATTTTAAAT